>Ga0315336_1000580_pt1 | contig 94993 bp, 108 predicted proteins | sample ASW5metaG_FD_204512 | JGI IMG/M metagenome (GOLD analysis project Ga0315336, IMG submission 204512) | Ammonia-oxidizing marine archaeal communities from Monterey Bay, California, United States - ASW #5 | ecosystem: Environmental > Aquatic > Marine > Intertidal zone | place: USA: California...
TTGCCCCCCCCCGACTCGTGCCGCAAGCTGCCGAAGGGCAGCCTTGGATTAATTGGCGGCTGCGACCGCTCGCTTGGCCATGACCGTGACGAGATGCGCACGATACTCGGCACTTGCATGAATGTCGGCATTGAGACCGCTGGCGCCGATTGAAATATCGGCCACCGCATCTGCTGACCACTTGCCGCCGAGCGCCGATTCCATGTCTCCAATCCGGAAGACGCAATCCCGGGCTCCTGTCACCGCGACACGTGCGCCGTCCTTGGTCTCGGCCGTGAACACGCCGACGATGGCATAGCGCGAAGCCGGGTTGGGGAATTTGGAGTAGGCGGCTTTCTTGGGCACTGGAAAAGACACCGACGTGACGATTTCTCCCCCGTCAAGCGCGGTTTCGAATAGCCCTTCAAAGAAGTCGTCGCCTGCGATCTCGCGCTTGTTGGTCGTGACGGTTGCGCCAAGTCCGACCACGGCGGCCGGATAGTCGGCGGCGGGATCGTTATTGGCGATAGAGCCACCGATGGTCCCACGATTGCGCACCGCTGGATCGCCAATCCCCTCGGCGAGTGCCGCCAATGCCGGTATGGCCTTGGCGACATCCTTGTTGGCGGCAACCTCCGCATGGGTGGTCATCGCACCGATGGTCACCGTGCCGCCGGAAACCTTGATCCCCTTCAAGTCCTTGACATCGCTCAGATCGACGATCTTTTCGTGAGAGGCAAGACGTTGTTTCAGGGTTGGGATCAGCGTTTGGCCACCGGCCATCACGACGACCTCGTCGCCGTCAGCGGCTTCCGCCTCCTGGAGGGAGGCCGCTTTCACAAATTCGAAGCTATACATTGTTTTGCCTCCCTTATTCGGCTGCCGCGCGGGCGGACTGTATGGCCTGCCAGACCCGCGAGGGTGTAGCGGGCATGTCGACGTTGGTGACACCGAGGGGACCCAAGGCATCAACGATGGCATTGATCAATGCCGGAGGGGAAGCGATCGCTCCTGCCTCCCCACAACCTTTGGCGCCAAGTGGGTTCATCGGCGATTCGGTCTTGGTGTAGTCGACATTGAAACTCGGAACGTTGTCGGCCCGTGGCATGGCGTAGTCCATGAACGAGCCCGAAGCGAGCTGGCCTTCACTGTCATAGACCGTGTGCTCGAGCATTGCCTGGCCAACACCGTGGACAATGCCGCCATGAACCTGGCCGCCGACGATCAACGGATTGATCAATGTCCCAAAGTCATCGACCGCCACATAATTGACGATCTCGACTTCCCCGGTATCGGGGTCGACCTCGACTTCGCAGACATGGGTGCCCGCCGGGAACGAGAAGTTCAGTGGGTCGTAGAACGCGTTCTCGTCGAGTCCGGGTTCCACGCCCTCGGGGTAATTGTGCGGCACATAAGCCGCGAAGGCGACCTCCGCGATGTTGAGCGACTTGTCGGTACCGACAACTGTGTAGTTGCCGCCATCGAACTCGATGTCCGCTTCCGCGGCTTCCATCAGGTGGGCTGCGATTTTCTTGCCCTTGTCGACAATTTTGTCCATCGCCTTGACGATAGCCGTGCCGCCGACGACCAGCGAGCGCGATCCATAGGTCCCCATGCCGAACTGGTGACGCTGGGTGTCGCCGTGAATGATCTCAACATTCTCAATCGGCACGCCGAGCCCTTCTGAGACAATCTGGGCGAAGGTCGTGTCGTGTCCCTGCCCATGAGCATGAGAGCCGGTGAACACTTCCACGCTGCCCGTCGGATTGAACCGGACTTGCGCCGACTCCCAACCGCCAACACCGCCACCGATGGCGCCAGCTGCGGCCGACGGGGCAATCCCGCAGGCTTCGATATAGGATGAAATACCGATGCCTCGAAGCTTGCCGGCTTTCTCCGACTTTGCGCGACGACCGGAAATCCCGGAAATATCCGCAAGGTCCGAGGCCTTGTCCAACGACGCACCATAGTCGCCGGAATCGTAAACATGCACGACCGGCGTCTGGTAGGGAAAAGCATCGTTGGCGATCATGTTGCGTTTCCGGAGATCGGCCTGGTCTATGCCCGTCTCGCGCGCCGCTTTGTCGACGATACGCTCCAGCAGGTAGGTCGCTTCCGGTCGTCCGGCGCCGCGCACGGCGTCGGTCGGTGCCGTATTGGTGAACACGCCTTTGACGTTGCAATAGATCGCCGGCGTGGTGTACGGCCCGGCCAACAGCGGCCCGTAGAGCCAGGTCGGTATCGCCGTGCCGAGCAGCGACAGATAGCTCCCCAGATCGGCCACCGTATTGACCTTCAGTCCGAGGAACTTTCCATTGTCGTCGAGGGCCAGTTCCGCCGTGGTGACGTGGTCTCGTCCGTGACGATCGGTCAGGAATGATTCCGACCGCTCGGCCGTCCACTTGATCGGCCGGCCAGTTGCGCGAGCGGCCCAAGCCACGGCCGTTTCGTCGGCATAGATAAACACCTTGGAGCCAAAGCCGCCACCGACATCGGGTGCGACCACACGCAGTTTGTGCTCAGGCGCAAGCTGCAGGAACGCGGTTAGTACCAGGCGAGCCAAATGCGGGTTCTGGCTGGTGGTGTATAGCGTCAGTTCCTGGGTGCCTGGATTGTAATCGGCAAGCGCCGCGCGCGGCTCCATCGCGTTCGGAACCACGCGGTTATTGACGACCTCGATTTTCGTGACGTGCTTCGCATTGGCGATGGCTTCGTCAGCGGCTGCTTTGTCTCCCAATTCCCAATCGAAGCTCAGATTGCCGGGTGCGTCGTCGTGCAGCTGCACGTCGGAGTTCAGTGCCGTGCTGGCGGATGTCACGGCTGACAGGGGTTTGTAGTCCACCTCAACGAGCTCGGCTGCACTCTTGGCTTCGGCGAGGGTGTCGGCCACGACCAACGCCACATTCTCGCCGACATATCGCACCTTTCCATCCGCCATGAGCGGGAAGGCCGGTGCGACGTGCGGATCGCCGTTCTTGCTGCTGACCGACCAGCCGCAGGGCTGTGGTCCGAGCCCGCCGGCTGTCAGGTCCTCGCCGGTGAATACGGCGACCACGCCGGACGCGCTCTTGGCCTTGTCGGTTTTGATGGATTTGATTTCCGCGTGGGCGTGCGGTGATCGAACGAAACACGCATGCGCCTGTCCGCGCAGGTTGATATCGTCCACATACCGGCCCGTGCCGGTGAGGAAACGATAGTCCTCTTTGCGGGGAATACTGGCACCGATTCCTGTTCCCGTCATCGCTCTATCCCTTCATCGCTTCGGCGCCGGCCCGGATCGACTTGACGATGTTGTGATATCCGGTACAGCGGCACAGGTTGCCTTCCAGCCATTCGCGAACGTCGGTATCGCTAGGCTTGGCGTTGCGATTGACGAGGTCGATCGCGCTCATGATCATGCCTGGCGTGCAGAAACCGCACTGCAGGCCATGATTCTCGCGGAACGCCGCCTGCATGGGATGCAGTTCACCGTTTTGGGCCAGGCCTTCGATGGTGACGACGTCGGCGCCTTCGGCCTGAACGGCCAGCATGGTGCACGATTTGACCGAGATCCCACCGACATGGACAACACAGGCGCCGCACTGGCTGGTGTCGCAGCCGACATGGGTTCCCGTGAGGCCGATATGCTCGCGGATATATTGAACGAGCAAAGTTCGCGCTTCGACCTCGGCCGAAACCTGTTTGCCGTTCAGCGTCATGGACACGGTGACTGACATCCGTCCTCCCTCCCAGAGACTTGGCGAATTCCGCCGCGATTTTCATTTTGCTGATCGGCTGCGGCCCACCCCGCAACCGTTTCGCCTCCAACCGGAAGCGATCACACAACCCGTATAGGGCTAGTCTCATGGCCGCGTGGCCATGCGTCAAGTTCGGATTGACGATGTCGATAGCTGTGGCGTGCGATCAGCGACCGAATACTGCCAGCATCGCCGCGATTAGGCCAATCACTCCGGCCACCCAAACCGGCCAGGCCAGCCCGACGCGCCGCACTTCCTCGACGATTGGGGCGTCCGTGGCAGTTTCGTCGTTATCCGTCATCCGCTTCTGTTTCAGTGGTGCTGCCGGGCGCGACGGTCTCCGCGAATGCACTGAAGAACTTGTCGGCCAACTTGCGAGCCGTGCCGGCAATGAGCCGTGAGCCGATCTGGGCCAGCTTGCCGCCGACCCTGGCATCGGCATCGTAGCGCAGCACGGTCACCCCTTCATCGTAGTCGAGCACGACTTTGGCGCCGCCCTTGGCGAAACCTGCTGCGCCGCCCTTGCCTTCCCCGACGATCGAATAGCTGATTGGCGGGTTGAGATCTTCCAGCGTGACCGCGCCGGCGAAACGGGCGCTGACCGGGCCGACTCTCATCTTCACTTTGGCAGTGAACTCGGTGTCGGAGAGCTTTTCCAGTTCCTCGCATCCCGGGATGCATTGTTTCAGCACCTCCGCGTCATTAAGCGCCTGCCAGACTTCCTCGCGCGAAGCGGGGATACGGTATTCGCCGGTCATTTCCATGTCGGTGCTCCAGCTGGCTCGGGATCGAGGGCGGTCAATCTATCTGCTGGCCTATGGGCCGGCAAGCCGATGGTCGGAAACCATTTCAAGCCGTCGGCCGGCACGTGCTTCGATCTTGCGAAAGCCGAAGCGCGCGGTATTGTTGGTTTCCAGGGCTGCCGACGGGCCAATGTTCTCCGCGGCGGAGGGAACCGACAGGGAGGTCACCAATGACAAAGTTCGAATTGACCACCGGGCTCTTGGCTACGGTTGCCATGGGCGCGATGGGCGTGACGACGGCGCAGGCGAAAGTTGAAGGCGACACCATCGTGCTTGGGGCAGCGGTCTCAAAGTCGGGCAAGTATTCGACGAACGGCAAACACACGATGAACGGCTACAACTTGGCCGTCGAACGCCTGAATGCGATGGGCGGGATCAGTGTCGGCGGCAAGAAGTACAAAATGCGCGTCATCTATTACGACGATGAATCGCGTGGTGCGCGTGGCGCGCAGCTTGCCGAGCGCCTGATCAATCAGGACAAAGTCAGATACATGCTCGGGCCATACAGCTCCGGCCTGACCAAGGCGATCGTTCCAGTTACCGAGAAGTACAAGATTCCGATGGTCGAAGCGAACGGGGCGTCCCGATCCTTGTTCACCAAGGGTTACAAATACCTCTTCGCCGTGCTCTCAACCTCCGAACAATATCTCGCGAGCGCGATCGCATTGGCCGCAGAAAAAGCGCGCAGTGCCGGTCGCAATCCCAACACATTGAGAGTGGCGCTGGCTTTCGAGAACGATCCATTCTCGCAGGACGTTCGCGCCGGCGTCATCGATGACGCAAAGCGCTACGGGATGAAGATCGTGGTCGACGGGCGCCTGCCGCGCGACCTTTCCGACATGAAGGGCATCCTTCAGAAAGTGAAGCTCATCAAGCCGGACATTTTGGTGGTGTCTGGACATTCCAAGGGCGCGGCCCTGGCGATCCGTCAGATCGCGGCCCTTCGGGTCAACGTGCCAATGCTGGCCATGACGCATTGCGATTCCGCGCAGGTGATCAAGAAGTACGGCAAGAAGTCCGAATACACCTTGTGCGCTTCGCAATGGGCGCCGAGCCTTTCCTACAAGGACAATGTCTTTGGCAGCGCCGGTGATTTTGCCAAAATCTTCAAGGCCAAATATGGCTATGCGCCGCCCTATCAGGCGGCGGAGTCCGCCGCGGCGGTTCTCGTTTACGCCGACGCGTTCCGACGGGCTGGCGCCTTCGGTACCGACAAGGTCCGCGCCGCCCTGGCCGCGACCAAGATGCAGACTTTCTACGGCAATATTCGCTTCGATAGCTCCGGCAAGAATGTCGCCAAACCCATGGTGCTCTTTCAGATCCAGGATGGGCAGTACAAAGTGGTGGCGCCGACGAAATGGGCGTCCTCCAAGATCCGCTTTCCGACGCCGCGCTGGGACAAGCGATAGACGCCGGATTGCAAGCGCAGCCCCGACGCCGAGTAAATCGGCGTGGGGGCTTTCGCGCTAATGGGTGTGGGCATGGCCGATGATTGAGAACATCCAGCTTCTCGCCCAGAATCCGGTCGGTCTTCTTAACCTGATCATCGACGGCATCATGATCGGCGCGATTTTTGCGCTGATTGCCTATGGCATGGCGCTCGTCTGGGGCGTCATGAACATCATCAACCTGTCGCAGGGCGAGTACGTCATTTTTGGTGGATTTCTGGCCTTCTATGTGTCCACCAGTTGGGAGCTGCAAATTGGTGCCATCGGGTTGAGCATCTCGTGGCCGGGCATTCACGCGCTGTGGGCCCTGTTGCTGGCCCCTTTGGTGCTTTATTTGATCGGCTGGCTATTCTACCGGGTCGTGATTTTTCGCATCGTGAACCGCGACATGTTCACCTCGATCTTGGCGACCTTCGGCATTTCAATCCTGCTGCAGCAATTTATGAATGGCGTATTCACGGCCGACGACGTGGTGGCACGACATGACATGGGCACTTGGCTCGCCTGGCGAACCGATGTCGGTGAGCTGGCGATCGAGCGAGTCCGAATGGTGGCGCTCGTCTTCGCGCTGATCGTGGGCGGCGTCTTGAGCGTCTATCTGAAACACACGCGCGACGGGCAGGCGATCCGCGCCGTAGCCCAGAACGCGCGTGCCGCTGAGCTCATGGGCATCGATGCCGACCGCGTCTACGCCCGCACCTACGCGCTTAATGCCGCGCTTTGCGGCGCAGCCGGCGTGCTGATTGCGATGACGCTGACGATCCATGCCTTCACCGGCCTCATCTACACGGTGCGGTCATTCATGATCGTGATCATTGCCGGCTTAGGAAACGTGACCGGCGTCATTGTCGCCGGCATCGGCCTCGGCGCGGGCGAAAAGGTCGCCGAGGTTGTGATCGGGACGAGTTACCAGGTCGCCTTTGTTACCGGGCTTTTGCTGGCTGTTTTGCTCTATCGCGGCATTCGCCTGGCGATGCAGAGAAAGTACCTGGCGTGACGCTGCCTACCTCGTCTTCAGGTAACCCGGCCAACCGGCGTTTCGTCTTGCTGTGCCTTGCGATCGGCGTTCTATCGATCGCCGCACCCTTTGCCTTTCCGGCCATCGTCAAGCAGCTCTCGATCTTCTGGGTGATGGTCATCGTCGCCTATACCTGGGACACGATGGGTGGCCAGCTCGGCTACAACTCCTTCGGCAACATCGTGTTCTTTGGCGCCGGGCTTTATATGTCGGCGATCGTTCAGATCGCACCCTTCACCAATATGCGCGCCTATACAGCCGCCGGTGAACAGGGGGAGGCGCTGGCGCTCTCCATGGGGCAATATCTGGGCGGTCTCGCCCCAGGGTTGGTCGCCGCGGCGCTGACCGGTTTCGTCCTTGCGGTGGTATTTGGGTTCATCATACTGAGCTTACGGGGCCATTATTTCGCGATTGGAACGCTGGCGCTCGGCATCTTCCTGGCCCAGATTTTCGCCAACTGGGAGTTTGTCGGTGCGGGCTCGGGCATCACCATGCCGGAGTTCCCTGGCCAGGGGCGAGCGAGCGACCAGAACAAGTCGATACTGTTTTATTTCCTTTGTTTCGGGCTCGCCTCCGCCACAATCGTAGCTTTGCGATGGCTTTATTCGACCCGCTTCGGCTTGGCGATCAACGCCATTCGCGATGATGAGGACAAAGCCGAAGCAATGGGGATCACCACCACCCGCTACAAGGTCGTGGCTTGGTCGGTCAGCGGCTTTTTCTTGGGCGTCTGCGGCGCGCTATACGGCAACATCGTGCGTTTCGTCGATCCGGAGGAGACCGCGTTCGACGGACCCGGCCTGGGTGTGTGGATGGTGTTGATGGCGGTGCTGGGCGGCAAGGGCAGCCTCTGGGGGCCGCTCATTGGCGCGGTGCTGTTCCACCTCACCAAGGAGCTGCTCTGGACCTATTTGCTCGGCTTCCAGAACATCGTCCTCGGCATCCTTGTGGTGGTCATTGTGGTGTTCTTTCCCGAGGGGATCATGGGCTGGGTGCGCAGCCGCTGGCCGCATATGTTCGGTGAGAGCGTCGACCTATCCAGACAGGCGGAGGCGTCGAAATGACGGCGCTTCTCGATGTCCGCTCGGTCTCCAAGAGTTTCGGCGGCGTTTCGGCCAATAGGGATATCAGCATAGACGTTGGCGAAGGCGAGATCGTCGGCCTTATCGGGCCGAACGGGTCGGGCAAAACGACACTCTTCAATTCCATCGTCGGGTTTCATCCGCTCGATAAGGGTTCGATCAGGTTTTCCGGCCGCGAGATTACAAAACTGCGCGTGCCCAGGATTGCGCAGTTGGGCCTTTTGCGCACTTTTCAGCAGACGCGCATCTACTCGAAAATGACGGCGATGGAGAACATGGCCGTCAGTACGCCCCATCGCGGCGTCAGCCTGGCGGGGATGATGACCCGCCAATCCCGGGAGGTCACAGAGAAGTCGGAGGTGCTGCTCGATTTCGTGGGACTCTATTCCAAGCGCTTCCTGCGCGGCGGCGACTTGTCTTTTGGCCAGCAGAAGCTTTTGGAGTTTGCCATGGCGCTCATGAACGAGCCCCGCATGCTTTTGCTCGACGAGCCGACCGCAGGCATCAATCCAACGCTCATCAACGGTTTGATCGACCGCCTCAAGCGGGTCAATGCCGACTTGGGGATCACACTGCTTGTGATTGAGCACAACATGCGCGTCATCATGAACCTGGCCGAACGGATTTACTGTCTCGCCCACGGCGAGCTTCTGGCAGAAGGTGCACCAGAGACGATTCAATCCGATCCCAGAGTGGTCGACGCCTATCTGGGGGCAAGTTGAATGGCGGGCGGCCCGAGCACGCTCCAAGGAAAGGCCGCCGGCTATGGGCTAGGCACCGTCGACACTGTCATCTCGGTGGACGATGTGGCCCGCGATGCCAAAGCCTTGGCGTCAGAAAGTCCCGATGCGGCGGCATTGGACGGGCTTGTCGACGGTGCTCCGTCGCTCCGCATTGATCGGCTCGATGCCGGCTACGGCAAGATGCAGATCCTGCATGGCTTCGACCTGCGGGTTGGTGCCGGACAGTCGCTCTGCCTGATCGGACCGAACGGCGCCGGAAAATCGACAGTACTCCATTCGATATACGGCTTCACCCGCATTTTCGCAGGCGCGATTATGGCCGGCGAACGCGACGTCACGCGCATGAGCAGCAATGAGAAGCTGAGGCACGCGGGCATCGCCTACATCCTCCAGGACAATTCTGTGTTTCCGGAAATGACCGTCGAGGAGAACCTGTGGATGGGCGGCTACCTGCTGGAGCGGACGACGCGGGCCAAGGAGGCGGCGGAAGCCGTCTTCGCCAAATATCCGCGTCTGGCCGAGCGCCGGGGCCAGGCGGCGCGCGTGCTGTCCGGCGGTGAGCGGCGTTTGTTGGAAATATCGCGCGCCCTGGTCATGGAGCCCAACATTCTACTCGTCGATGAACCATCGATCGGGCTCGAGCCGCGCTTCATCGACATGGTTTTCGAGATCCTCGCCGATCTCCAGCGCAGCGAAGGCAAGACCATTATCATGGTCGAGCAGAACGCCAAGAAGGGCTTGGAGTTTGCCGATTTGGGATACGTGCTCGTCTCCGGGCAATTGGCGAAGGCGGGCAGGGGCGACGACCTTCTTCAGGACCCTGAGGTCGGTCGGCTCTTCCTCGGCGGCTAGATGAAATAGATGAAGAGATAGACGGCCAGCAGCGCAACGATGACCAGTGTCGTGGCTCCGGTATCCCAGGTGCGGGCGAGAACGCCCTTGGGTCCATGGTAATGGAAGACGGTCTCCAGCATCCGGGTCAGGCGCTTCTGCATTCGCACGGCGGTTAGTCCGCGCGCGCGCGCATTCTGTTTGTTGAACTCCCGGACGACCACCGGACCCACGCGCCGCCAGAACCAGTCGATGTCGAGGCTGATCGTTAGAGTTCGCTTCATGAATGGCAGCAGCACGAAGAAGGCAAGGCCGGAGAACAGCAGCAGCTGCAGCATCTCCACGACATGGTAGGCGGTGTAGGGTTTGTAGGTCACCGGCTGCAGCGGCAAGATCGCATAGAGCGGCTGCGGCCAGACCCCAAGCAGGATGCAGAGACCGGCGAAGAGGATCATCGCGAGGCGCATATTCCAGGGCGGGTCCGGGGGGCGCAACCCGGAATCTTTCTGGAAGAACACGAACCACGGAAACTTGATGCCGGCATGCAGGAAGACGCCGGCCGACGCCGCAGCCAGAAGGAACCAAACGACCGCCAGATGCTGGTCGGCTGCTCCTTGTGAAATCATCGATTTGCTGATGAAGCCCGAGGTCAGCGGGAAGGAAGAAATCGCCAGCGCGCCAATGATGCCGCAGATGCAGGTTAGCGGCATAGTTTGGAACAGCCCACCCAGATCGGTGCATTTGCGTTTGCCGGTCATGTGGAGCACCGAGCCCGCCGACATCAGCAGCAGGGCCTTGTAAATGATATGGGTAAAGGCGTGCGCCGCTGCTCCGTTGAGCGCCATGTCGGTGCCGATACCGATGCCGCAAACCATGAACCCGACCTGATTGATGATGCTGTAGGCCAGAATGCGCCGCATGTCGTTTTCCAACAGCGCATAGATGATGCCGTAGAACACCATGAACAGGCCGATCCAGATCAGCACATCGAAGCCCTGGAAGCCGCGCCACAGCACGTAAACCGCCGTCTTGGTGGTGAAGGCGGACAGGAACACCATCCCCGACGGCGATGTTTCGGGATAGGCGTCGGGCAGCCAGGCGGAAAGCGGTGGCGCGCCGGCATTGATCAGGAACCCTGCAAGGATCAGCCAGGTGCCGGCGCGATCGACGGTCAAGACTTCCTGAATCGGCCCGACACCGAATGCGATGGTCTTTGTGGCGGCGACGAAATCGACAATGCCCGCCATCAGCAGCACGCCGCCCAGCAGATGGATCATGACGTAGCGCATGCCGGCGCGCCGGGCCGCGTCGCTACCGGCCGACCAGATCACCATCGTCGAGCCGAGCGCCATCAACTCCCAGAACACAAAGACCGTGATCAAATCGCCTGCGAAGCTCACGCCGACTGCACTGCCCGCGTAAAAGAATGCCGATGAGAGTTCGATTGTTCGGGCCTGGCGTAAGGCAAAGAGCCCACCAGCGAAGGCCATGATGCAGAAGATTGTCCCGAACAGGCGACTCAACTTGTCGCCTTTCACAACGATTACTTCCAAACCCAGAAATTCTGCCCCGAGGGTGCGGCCATCGGGGATCTGCCAGACCAGCCACAACGTCAACAGCGGCGCCAGCAACACGAATGCATGGCGCCACCAGCCGCGCAGCGCCGGCAGCAGCAAAGCGGCTGCGATCAGGACGAGGCCGGGCGGGACTTGATCAATCGTCATAGTACGTGTCCCGGCGCTTCAGGATAAACCCCAGCGCCTTGGCGGCGAACACCATGACCGCGCAAGTGAAGAACCCATATGCCGCGAAGAACCAGAATTGGCCGTCGACATTGAAGTGGCCGGGCAGGGACACGAAAAACCCTGCGACCACGGTTGCCAGCAAAACGATTGTCGTGCCAATCCAAAGGCGTCGGATCGTCTTCTCGCGCATCAGCCAGTGTTTGTTTTTGTCGTCGTCGTTCATCGTCGCGCCTATCCGCCGACCCCCGCCATGGCGCGCGCCAACGCCAGCGGAATGTCAGGGAGAAAAAAGAGGACAATCGTTCCGGCGGCGGTTATGCACAGCGCAATCACGATAGGTAGTGGCGCCTCGCCATGTTTGTGCTCATCGCCTTCCGGTGGTTTGCGGAAGAACGCAGCGTATATGACCGGCAGGAAATAGGCCGCGTTCAATAATGTGCTCACGACAATGACGACAATCGCTACGGTCGATTGTGCGTCGAGCGCACCGAGCAAAATGTACCACTTGCTGACAAATCCGGCAGTTGGCGGTACACCGATCATCGACAGCGCCCCGATTGCAAAAGCGCCCATGGTCCAAGGCATGCGGCGCCCGATGCCATTCAGTTGGCTGACCTCGGTCTTATGCGAGGCGGTGTAGATCGAGCCGGCCGCGAAAAACAGCGTGATCTTGCCGAAGGCGTGGGCCGCAATATGCATCGCCGCGCCGACCGCGGAGATCGGTGCCAGGATGGCCGCTGCCATGATCACATAGGAAAGCTGGCTCACCGTGGAATAGGCGAGGCGACGTTTGAGGTTATCGGCGCTGAGCGCGATCGTCGACGCGATCAGGATGGTCGCGCCCGAGATGTAAAGGAGCCAATCGGTGTTCGTGAGCTTGGCCAGGTAGTCGATGCCGAACGTGTAGACGATCAGCTTTACCACCACGAACACCCCCGCCTTCACGACGGCGACCGCATGGAGGAGCGCGCTGACCGGGGTGGGTGCAACCATGGCGGCCGGCAACCAGCGATGGATCGGCATCAGTGCCGCCTTGCCAGTCCCGTACATGAAAAGGAACAGCAACAGCCCGCCCATCTCCGGCGAGACCTTGCCGGCCAGAATGCCGCCGGCCCGGAAGTCCAGCGTTCCAACCAGATAGGCGGTCAGGATGATTGCGGGCAGCATCACCCCAATCGAAGTCGTCAGCAGAATACCGAGATAGGTGCGCCCGCCACGGATTGCCGCTTCGTTGCCTTGATGCGTCACCAGCGGGTAGGTGGATATCGTCAACGCTTCGTAGAAGATGAAGAGCGTCAATAGATTGGCTGAGAACGCCACCCCCATCGTTGCCCACAGTGCGGCCGCGAAGCAGACGTAGAACCGTGTCTGGTGCCGCTCCTTGTTGCCGCGCATATAGCCGATCGAATAGATCGAATTGACGATCCAAAGGAACGACGCTACCAGTGCGAACAGCATGCCGAGCGGTTCGATGCGAAAGGCGAGAGCCACGCCCGGCAGGATATCCAGAAGTTCAAGATAGGGTCGCTCGCCGGCCAGCACTTTCGGCGTCAAAGCCACGACCGTCGCGAACAGGGCAACCGCCGTGAGCAGCGTCACCGTCTCACGCTGATTAGGTTTGCCGTTGGACATCGCGATCAAAACGGCGCCCAGAAGAGGCAAGCTCAATGTGAGGGCGAGCAGTACTGTGACGCTCATGGCCCGCTACCCAGCAGCATTGCGGCCGCCTGTCGCGCCACGCCGACGCTGGCCGAGGTCTCGACGCCGAAATAGATGTTGGCGCCGATCAGCACCCACATGGGGATCAGCATGGAAGCCGGCGCTTCGCGCACGGGCTCCGCAGCCTCGGAACGGGGCGCCGGCCGGAAGTATGCCACTTCGATGATGCGCCAGACATAAATCACCGCAAGGAGCGAGCTTAGGACAATGAGGACGGCGAAATACCAACGGCCGCTCTCCAGGGCTGCCAGCACCAGATACCATTTGCTGATAAACCCCGCCGTGAGTGGAATGCCGATCAGGCTGAGCCCGCCGATCACGAAGGCGGCCATCGTCACCGGCATCGTTCGCCCAAGCCCGTGCATATCCTCGATCCGCACTGAACCGAGCCTTAGCATCACGCAACCGAGTGCCAGGAATAGTCCGCCCTTCATCAGCGCGTGGTTGAAGATATGGAGCAGGCTGGCGGCCACGCCGGTAACGCTGGCAAAGCTGATCCCAAGGATCATGTAGCCGATCTGGGCGATACTCGAATAGGCCAGCAAACGCTTGATGTCGCGTTGGAAGATAGCGACGGTTGACGACACGAACATGGCCAGGACGGCCAGAACCGACAACACGATATCGAGTGGCAGGGTTTTGAACGCGAAGCTCGCCCCGAACACTGTGAAAATGAAGCGTATCAGAATGTAGAGCGAGACCTTGGTCGCTGTGCCGGCCAAGAACGCGCTGACAGTGGAGGGGGCGTAAGCGTAAGCGTTGGGCAGCCAATGGTGCAGCGGGAAGAGCGCGAGTTTCAAGCTGGCGCCGACCGTGATAAAGCCGAAGGCCGCGAGAACGGTGCGGTTCCCGGCCAGGGGCGGCACGCGCTTGGCGAGATCGGCGATATTGAGCGTCCCCGTCATCATGTAGAGCAGGCCGATGCCGATCAGGATGAAGGTCGCGCCGATCGTGCCCATGATGAGATACTGATAGGCAGCGGTGAGCGCACGGCGGTCGCGCCCGAGACCGACAAGGACGTAGGTCGAAAGTGACGAGATCTCCAGAAACACGAAAATATTGAACGCGTCGCCAGTGATGACGATGCCGAGCAGACCAGTCAGCGTCAGCAGATACATGCAGTAGAAGAGGTAAATTCGCTCCTCTTCGATCTCCGCACGGACGCTGGCATAGGCGTAGGGAACGACGATCGCCCCGATCGCGGCGACCACTACGAGAATGAAGGCGTTGACCGCGTCGATCTTGTACTCGATGCCCCAGGGTGCCAGCCAATTGCCGAGCTCGTAGCTGATCGGCCCGTCCGCCAACACTTTGACCAGAAGCGCCACCGCGACGGCCAGCGCCGCCCAGGATGTTGCGAGCGTCAGCGCCCAGGCTGCTGTGCCGTTTCGAAGCACCACGCATAAGGGCGCCGCGAGCAATGGCAGTACGACCTGCAGCGCCGGAAGATGCGCTTCAATCACTCCGCTCGTCCTGCTTGTGGATCTCGTCTTCCTCGGTGGTGCCGTAGGCCTCCTTGATGCGCACGACAAACGCGAGGCCCAGCGCCGTCGTTGCAACGCCGACGACGATCGCGGTGAGGATGAGGACGTGGGGCAGGGGGTTCGAGTAGGTCTCGATCGCCTTGTCGAGAATCGGAGCCGAACCGCCCCTGACCTTGCCAACGCTGATGTAGAGCAGAAAGACAGAGGTTTGAAAGATCGACAGGCCGATGATCTTCTTGATCAGGTTGCGGCTCGCCATCACAACGTAGAACCCCACCATCATGAGCACGATGACGATCCAGTAGTTGTAGAGCCCCAGGACCCGATCCAAGACGTCCATGATGCGTCAGCCTTCCGACCGAGGCCGGCTGGCGAAGGCGAAAAATACGGCGATCATCACGGAAGCAACGGTCAGCCCGACACCGAACTCTACAATCAAAATACCCAAATGCTGTCCATGCGTCGGGTCATGGGCGAGGACTGAATAATCGAGGAACTTGCCGCCCAACAGGATGCCCGCTACGCCTGTGCCGGCATAGATCAACACGCCGAGCGCTATGCCGAGCCTAATTGCCGCGGAAGGCGCTGCATGACGGGCCTTTTCCATTCCGAAGATCAGCGCATAGAGAATGAAGGCGGCGGCGAAGATCACGCCGGCCTGAAAGCCACCACCCGGTCCAAAATCCCCGTGGAACTGGACATAAAGCGCGTAGAGCAAGATGAACGGAATCGCGAACTTTGCGATAACGCGCAGAATGAAATGGTGCTTCATGGCGACCCCTCGGCGGTTTCGCCGGGTTTCGCCTCCGGTTTGCGTCGATTGGGACGTTTGCGCGCCGGTGCCTTGCGTTTGGTGGGGTCGGGTGCTTCCTTGCGAGCCGGTGTACCTAACAGCAACAGCACCCCGATGCCGGCCGTGAAGATCACGGTCACCTCTCCCAGCGTGTCATAGCCGCGATAGCTGGCGAGAATGGAGGTCACGACGTTCGGAACGCCGACCTTCACAGGTGCGCCGGACGGATGCTGAGGCACCGTATCGGCAAGGTACCGGGGCGCCACGTGACGGTTGGCCGGTGCATTCGGATCGGCGAAATTTGGCATGTCTAGGGTGGCGTAAACGAGCGCGGCGCCGGTCAAAAGCACGACACCCAATGGCCAATAGTTTCTGGTTTTGGGCGCCTTTTCCTCGCGGTCCGTCAGAACCAACGTGCCCAGCAACAAGACGGTTGTTATGCCCGCACCAACGGCGGCCTCGGTGAATGCAACATCCACCGCGTCGAGGATCACGAAGATGGTGGCGGCGATCAAACTGTAAGCACCGGACAGCATGACCACGGCGAAGAGGTTGCGCAGGCGTACGATCGCGATTGCGGTCACCACCAGAAACGCCAGCATCAGAATGTCGATTAGCGTTTGGATCGTTCGGCCTCCAGCTCGTCAGCCAGCTTCGGCTTGACGCGGCCCGTCAATGCCGCCTTGGCGAGGGCGTGGGTCGATGTCGGTGAAGTCATCTGCAGGAGCAAGAAAACAAAAATCAACTTTATGGTCACGAGGCTGAAGCCGCCTTGCACCATGAGACCGCCGAGGATCAGACCGGCAGCGAGGGTATCGCCGATACCGGCGGCGTGCATTCGAGTGAACACGTCGGGCAGACGGAGTACGCCGAGGCCGGCGATCAGCGCTAGGATCGCACCGCTGCCCATCAGCACCCAGCTCACAATGTCGGCTGCCAGAGCCATCAGATATCGCCTTCCTCGTCGGAGGCGCGGCCGAGGTCGCCGTAGCGCAGGAACTTCAGCACGGCAATTGTGCCGATGAAGTTGATAAGCGCATAAAGCAGGGAGATATCGAGAAAATCCGGCCGGTTGTCGAGAAAGCCGACCAGCGCGATGATCAGTACGGTCTTGGTTCCGAACATGTTGACCGCCAGGATCCGGTCATAGACGGTCGGTCCAATGATCGCGCGGGCAAGCGCCATCGCCATGACCACAAGTACAGCAATAGTGACGGCGGCGATGACGGAGGTTGTACTGCTCATCGGGCGGCATCCACGCTCATGAGCGGGCTTCGATCCAGGTGACCCGGCGGTCCATTTCGCCGCGCTGCAAATCGGCGGCCGCTTCGCGCGACAAGGCGTGGACCTCGATCCGCTCGCTATCGACGCGCAACGACACGGTCCCAGGGGTCAGCGTGATCGAATTGGCGTAGATGACATGCCCCAGCTCGCTGGGCTGCGTTGTCTCCAAGGTGAAAACCGTCGGGCTGATAGGGAGGCTGGGGCGGATGATCCGCTTGGCGACGTCAAAGTTCGCTTTGACGATCTCCCATGCCAGCCAAATCCAAAATGCCGGCAGCCGCCAACCCAGATGGATCGGGTGGCTCTCGTAGTCCACCACACCCATTCGGTATGCAATGAATGCGACGATGATGCACGACACCACGCCGAAGGCCAGGATCAGGGGTTCATAATGTCCTGAGAGCAGAAGCCATGTGCCGGCGAGGAACACCACCAGGCTAACGCCACGAATTAACGTTGCCCCCATTATCCCCTCCGGCGCTGCCGCTCTGCCGACCGCCCACGGGGCCCAGAATCAGGTCCCATGACACCTGCAAAAACTTAGTATGGCCGCGGCAGCGATGCCAGAAAAACAGGCGTGGATCGCCGTTTCATCTCGATTTAATCTCCACGGCGTAGCTGCCGACCGGCGGCACCTTCTTTATCAGTTCTTGCGCTTTCATGAATCTGGCAAAGCGCAGGTATCGCTCGGCATCAAGGGCTGCGGGATCGTTTGAGAAATGCGGCAGCGTGTCGCGCCAAGCCCGTCGGTTGAGCTCGTTATTCAGCTTGCGGCGATCCTTGATAAACAGCTTCCAGCTTGCTTGCGGATCGCGACGAAGTTCGGCGACACCGCGCTTTACGGCCTTAAGGAACCGGGGCAGGCGGGGGTCGGCCACGAATTTGCGGTGCGCCACGAAAATCAGTTCGTCGTAAGCGGGCACGCCCTCGCGCTCGGGAAAAAACGCACGGCCGGGCTGGCCCTCGATTTCCATCTGATTGAGCTCGAAGTTTCGGAACGCCCCGATCACAGCGTCGACACGGCCGGCCATCAAAGCTGGCGACAGCGAGAAATTGACGTTGACCAGCGTGACGTCGGACATCTTCATCCCGTGCTTGGCCAGCATGGCCCGCAACAGTGCTTCTTCAAATCCGCCGACCGAGTAGCCGATCTTGCGGCCTTTCAGGTCCCTTATCGATTTGATCGGACCGGATTTCAGTACGACCAGAGAGTTGAGCGGCGTTCCGATCAGCGTTCCGACCCGCACCAATGGCAAGCCTTTGTCGACCTGCATGTGGAGTTGGGGTTGGTACGAAATCGCCAGCTCGTAGCGGCCGGCCGCTACCAGTCGCGGCGGCGAGTTGGGATCGCCCGGCTCGATCATTCTGACTTTCAGTCCTGCCTCCCGGAAGAAGCCCTTCTCATGTGCCACGTAGAGCGGTGCGTGATCGGGATTGATCGACCAATCGAGTATCAATGTCAGCTTGTCGAGTGCGAGGGTCGGCGCGCTGACGATGAGGAGGCAGAATGTGGCGATGGAGGCAAACGTTCGAAAGATCGTCATGATTGTGGCCTTCATTGCAGGTTGAAGAGATCAATCGTCATCGGTGGGGATCGAGTCCGGCTGCCACGCCAGTAGGCGGCGCAACAGCGCGTCGACGGTGAAATAGAGCGCAATCGCAAACAGGATCAGTGTGAAAAGCGCGGCGAACATGAGCGGCACTTCTACGCGTGCGTTCGAATGCAACATCAGATGGCCAAGGCCGACGCTGGACCCGACCCACTCGCCAACCACCGCCCCGATGGGCGCTACAGCGGTGGCGACCCGTAGGCCAGAGGCCAGCGCCGGCAAGGCGGCCGGGATGCGGATCGCGGCGAGCACGGTCCAGCGGGAACCACCCATGACCCGTGCCAGGTCGAGCCAGCCCGGCTCGGTGCGACGCAAGCCGTCGAAAAAGGCGGCGGTGACGGGGAAATAGATAATCAACAGCGTCATCGCGATCTTCGAGGGCATGCCATAGCCGAGCCACAGCAGTAACACCGGTGCCAGCGCAAAGACCGGAATGGCTTGGCTGGCCACCAACACCGGCAAAAGCCAGCGCCGGGCCGAGCCGAAATAGGCCATCGCCAGCGCGGTGGAGCTTCCCAGGGCGGCACCGAGGATCAGTCCGGCGACGATCTCAAGGGCGGTGAACTGTGCGTGATAGAGCAGGAGCCTCAAGTTTTCTGCCCCAGCCAGGAATACGGATGCGGGGCTCGGTAGAATGAAATGTGGAATGTCCAGGGCACGCACCAGCACGTCCCACAATGCGATCAGCACAGCGAAAACGATGATGGGTCGCAGCAGCCGCATCGCTTATGCCTCGCCCGCCGCCGCCAGGCGTTCCAGCAAAGCGGCATGCAATTTCAGTAACTCCGTGTCGGTAACGTCCCGAGGCGGCTGACCCGGCAAAGTTAGTGGGTCGTCGACGCGCGCCGGGCGTCCAGCCATCACATGGACCTTGTGACCGAGCCGTAGCGCCTCCAAAGGGTCGTGGGTCACTAGCAACACCGATCGGCCTACCAGTAGCTCGGCGGCGAGCGCCTGGATGCGATGGCGGGTGAAAGCGTCGAGCGCAGAGAAAGGCTCGTCCATCAGGACGATCGGCCGGTCTTCGGCCAATGTCCGGGCAAGCGCGGCTCGCTGGCGCTGTCCACCGGAGAGGGTGTGGGGCAGGGCGTCGGCCTTGTCGATCAGCCCTACTTTCTCAAGGAGGGCCATGGCGTCATCGTCGGCGCCTAACTTGTTCGATTCCCTGCGAAGATGCCTACCCAATCCGACATTCCGACGCACTGTAAGCCAGGGCAGCAACAGGTCCTGTTGGGCCATATAGGCCGCGCGTCCGTTCACGGGAGCGCCATCTGAGCAGGTTGTCAGGCTGCCTTCCCAGGGACGGGTAAGGCCGGCGATCAGGCGCAACAGGCTCGTCTTGCCGACACCGCTCGGGCCCAACAGACACGTCCAGGATCCCGGCTCCATCTCGAAATCGAGCTCGGCGAATAAAGGCTGGCCGTCATACTCCAGCCGTGCCGCATGCACGGTCACGCCAAGAGCGGAAGATATTCGATGAACGGTCACGCGTTCACTCGTCCCTTCGCCGGCATTATCCGGATCAGGTTCAAGGGGTCGTCCCGCGCACGGGACCTCTCAGCCGGGGCTCGGCTCCCCCTGGTGATGGTCGCAATATGCGAACATTAACGAACGATGGCAAGGCGCTGTGCGGAACACCGACTGGATCGCATTGCGAGGTGTGTGCCTGCGCATTAGAGTTCGCCATGTCCCAGCGCCCGCGTCTCATCGGCAGCGAGATCTATCGGCGATCGCGGTACGGCGGCAAGCATCCACTGGCGATACCCCGCGTTTCGGCGGCGCTCGATCTCATTCGCGCGCTCGGCTGGCTGGATGCGGAGGACTATGTCGACAGTCCTGTCGCCAGCCCAGGCCAACTCGCCCGCTTCCATGATCGGGACTATATCCAAGCGGTGATCGAGGCTGAAGCACGCCAGGACGCGCCTGATGAGGTACGCCAGCGCCATGGCATCGGCGTTAATGGGAACCCGGTCTTCGGCGAGATTTTCGCCCGTCCGGCGACGGCTTGCGGCGCGACGCTCAAGGCCGTCGATCTGCTTGCCAACGGTGGCATCGTCCATAGTCCCGCCGGCGGCACCCATCACGGCCGGCCCGATCGGGCCAGCGGCTTCTGTTACTTCAACGATCCGGCGCTGGGAATTCTAGCATTCCTCGATCGCGGCATCTCACCAATCCTCTATATCGACATCGACGCGCATCATGGTGACGGGGTGGAAGACGCCTTCATCGGCGAACCGCGCGTGTCGACAGTGTCGATCCATGAAGCCGGGCGCTGGCCGGGTACCGGGATTGCCCACCGGCCGGAGGAGGATATTTGGAACTTTCCGGTGCCGCCCGGTTTCAACGATAGTGAGTTGAAGGCGATTTTCGAGGCCGTCGTGCTGCCGCTTGCAAACAAACTGCGGCCGCAAGCCATCGTATTGCAGGGCGGCGCCGATGCCTTATTGGAGGATCCGCTGAGCAAGCTCGCGCTCTCCAACCAGGTATATTGGTGGGTGGTCGAGCAGGTCCGGCCGCTCGCCCCGCGCCTTCTGGTCCTCGGCGGGGGAGGTTACAATCCTTGGTCCGTGGCGCGGTGTTGGACAGGGATCTGGGGTACGATCGTCGGTGCGGATATCCCACAAACGCTGCCAGAAGCGGCACGTGCCGTCCTGCGCGATCTCTCATGGTCGCGTACGCCCCGCCATCCGCCGGAGCACTGGCTAACGACGCTGGCTGATCGGCCGCGCGATGGAGATGTGCGCAGTCCGGTCAGCAAGATGATCGAGCAAACGGAGATTTGATGAGAATTGGCAGGAGAGTTGATAAGCGCCGGCCGTTGACAGTAGTTGCAGCGGGCATGGCAACGACATTGCTTCTGGTGGGTGGCGCGGACGTTCGCTCGCAGTCGTCAGCACCAAGCTCGGGACAAGCCACCCCGAATATACCGGAAGGGAATACGTCTCCAGGTCCCAAACGTAAGCCGATGAAGGACTGCCTGGTCGTTGTCGATGGTGATTGGCGCGGCTGGTATGCCTATCCCCGCGACCAGCGCAAGCGGGTTCGGTTCACTGCCCAAATAGAGAGCACTTCCAGATGCCGGTTCCGGGGCCGCATGGAAGAACCGAATACATTTGGCAGGAAAGGATCCCCGAAACTCTACGCAACGCTGGTCGGCACGATCAGCGGTCGAACCGTGTCTTTCGTTAAGACGTATGACGGCACTGCGGGCGTCTCGCACTCCGTTCGATACTCAGGCGAACTGGCAGCAGGCACGAGCCAAGTAAAAGGCGCCTGGCGGATCCGCGGTAGCGCCAGCGGTCTGTTTGAGATGACGCGTTGATCAACGGCGCCCACTGTCATTGATTTAGAGGGCCGGGTTCCCTATCACCAAAGTCGTGCATCCCGGATCGGCTCGACCCCAAAGGCGCGTATTGGCCAAGGCGAAACCCTCACGAACAGCGAAACCCGAACCGGCGCAGACCGTACAGACGGTCCGCGCGGAGGGTCTGGCAAAACCGCTACTGTTTGCCGTCGCCTTCATCGGCGGATGGACGATCATGATGCTCGAGATTTTGGGTGGCCGCGTGCTGGCCCCCTATTTCGGCTACTCGGTCTATCAGTGGGGCGCCCTCATCGGCGTGGTCATGTCGGCGCTGGCAGTCGGTTACTACGTGGGCGGGCGCATCGGCGACCGGCCCGGCGCAAGACGCTTTTTGCTGGCCGCGCTGATCATATCAACCGCCTTCGTTCTGGTGGTACCGCGCTTCGTCGATGTGTTCATGCCGTGGATGCGTGCGGCCGGGCCGGCCTGGGGTGCCGTGATCGGGACTTTCATCCTGCTCGGAGTGCCGTCCGTCCTGTTGGCGACGATTTCGCCTATCGTTATTCGGCTGACGGCGACCGACCGCATCGCCAATAGCGCCGGCCTGGTCTATGCAATTTCGACGTTTGGTAGTATCGGCGGCACGTTCTTCGCCGCATTTTTCGCGATCCCCGAACTTGGCACCCGCCTTAGTCACTATGTTGCGGCCGGTTTCCTGGTCGTCGCCGTATTGGCGATGGCCTATGCCTCAAGGGCCATCACGGCTGCCGGGTTAGTGGTTGTCATCATGGTTCTGGGCTACCCACTGCCGGTCGGCAAATCGCCAGGTGAAATCTACCGGGCGGAGTCAATTCACAACATCATTCGCGTTTTTGATTCGCCGGCCCAGCGTCAGCTGTTTCTCAACTACACCCTCGGGGCCCAGACCGTCATGTCGAAGACCGGCATATTGACGGGCGGATACTACGATCACTTCCTGGTCGGTCCCCACTTGAACGGCGGCAAGAAGGTCCTCTTTCTGGGGGTGGCGGGCGGCACCGCATTAAAGCAGCTCGTGACCGTCTACCCCAAGGTCGAGGTCACAGGCGTGGATCTCGATCCGGCCGTTCTGAAGGTCGCGCGTGAGTATTTCGGTCTCAAGGGCGAGCGCCGCATCAAACTCGTGGCCGAGGATGCGCGTTGGTTCGTATCGACCGACCGCGAGACCTACGACGTTATCGCGATCGATTTGTACGTGACCGGTCATATTCCGTTTTTCACCACGACCCGGGAATTCTTCACGTTGGTGCGCGAGCGCCTAAGCGAGAACGGCGTCGTGATCATGAATATCTTGTCTATTGCCGGCGAGGGCGAGTTGCTGCGCCCTATGATCCGGACTGTCCGAACGGTCTTTCCAAGCACCTTTCTGGTCGGTCACGGCAACTACATGCTGATTGCCACGAAGCGCGCCACCAGCCTTGATACCCTTCAGGAGGTATTTGCCCGCAAGAGCACCAGCACCGAGACCAACACCGTCCTCGCGAGGGCGCGCCTGACTTTGCGGACGGCGTCCGCCGGTCGCCAGTGGCCGGTCTTCACCGACGATTTGAATGATGTTGAGTTCCGCACATTCCGCGCCTTTTTCGGGCGACGATAGCGAGATGACCCGGCGTTGCGCATTCTCGGCAAGGCGTGTCGGAAGGGCTGCAATTGTCCTCGGGATGTTCGGCCTCGTTGCAAGTGTGATGGCCGGGCCCGCCGGTGGTGAAGAGCCCATCGACTATAAGACCTTGCGTGCCGACCGCACCCCGATTCTCAAATCATTAATCGAGCCGGTGGCCGCCTGCGTCCGTCGCCGCGATACGCGGCATGCGGCCTTTCGGGGCTGTGTCGACTGGCATTCGGCGGTCCATGGAACCTGGGCGCTCGTGGCCTATACGCGAGTGGCGAAAGACCGCAAGTTCGCAGGCCTCATCCGCAACCGCCTGTCCGCGAAAAACGTCGAGATCGAGCGGGCCATGCTGCGGCGGCGCCCAAATTTCGAGATGCCTTACGGCCGCGCCTGGTTCCTCCGGCTGGCCATAGAGCATGAGCGGACATTTCGGTCTAACCGCTTGAGTGCGATGGCCGATGAGGTGGCGCGTTCGCTTGTCGATCATTACAGGAGCTCGCCGCCCGATCCGCTGAGCCGCGACTACGATAGCGCTAGTTGGGCTTTGATCCAGCTCTGGTATTTCGGCCGGCACCGGGGCGCCGTGGAGATCACCCGATTTGTCGAGGCCGTGGCGCGCAAGAACTTTTTGAATCCGGCGAGCCCCTGTCCGGTCGAGGTCGAACGTGGCGCCTGGCCGGGCTTCATGTCGGTCTGCGGCAATTGGGCTTATCTTGCGTCGCTTGTGCTGGCCCGAGCCGAAATGAACCAATGGATAAAGCGTCTTCTTCCCCGGCCCGGCCGTATCCGGCCGGTTACCCAGCCGCGCACGGCGCATCATTTCGGTATGAACTTCAGTCGCGCCTGGGGTTACTGGAAGATCTACAAGTCAACCGGCGATACGCGCTATCGGACGCTCTACGTCCGGCATTTCGCCACGCAGTACCAAAATCGCGACTGGTGGGCCGGCAATTACCACGCCGTCGGCCACTGGGTGGCACAGTTCGGCGTTTATGCGTTGCTGCCGATTTTCGACGAATAGCCAATCCGCTTACAGTGCTTTGCCGTAGCTTACTTTCGGCAAATCCTCCCAATCCTTGCCGGCGGCGATCAGGCAGGTCGGACCGGTTGGCAAGGTGATGACGATCGTCCAGGTGCTGCCGTCCTTGGCCGTGAACAGCTCCACAACGCCGCCGTTGTTGGCGACGCCGAGGGCGATCGATTTTTCTTTGTAATTCTTCGAGAGGTGCTGCTTGACGGTGCCACGGTTATGGCACGCCATTCCGGCCCCAAGGGCGGGCGTCGCGATCAATAGCGCGGCGAAGGCGATGACGATTGAGCGCATTCTGATACCCTCCGGCAGCGAGCTGCCTCTTGTCGTCTTGCAGTCAATCCAACGGTAGCGATCCGTGCTTAACACATGGTTAATGCCGGATTAGCAAAACCTTAGAGTTTCTGCGGGGAACAAAAGGTGGGAGTTGGACAGATTAGGATTTTGTCCAACTCTTCCGCTCAATCGGTTCGCTTTTCGTGCTCCAGCCGGGTGGCGAAAGCCGTCTCGGCCAGCTTGGTGGTGCGGATCAGGTAGCGGTCGAGGATCGTATTGACCGTCGAGATCGCGTGGCCGGAGATCGTGGCGATCGCTTGCGGCGTGAGCTCGGCCTCGGACATGCGGGTGATCGCCGTGTGCCGGAGGTGACCGAAGCGCAGCGCAGCCGTTTCAATCTCGGCGATCTCCTCAACGCCGTCGCCGCCCAGCACAACATAGCCTGCCGGGAAGCTCGGCTGCGTCCTGGCGGCCTCGCCTCGGACCTTGGCGAAGTGGTGGCGAAAGGCGCTCGGCGTCCACGGCGCCCCGGTGTCGTCGGCGATGATGGTGGTCGCCTGGACGTTGGTGTCGCCGGTGCGGCCGCGCGCGGCTTGGCGGGCGAGGGCATCGTCGACGCGGGCCTGCAAAGCCGGCACCTTGGCGAAGGGCAGGTGCACGGCGGCGCGGGTCTTGCGCTGGCCGAAGACGAAGGCGCCGGCGTCGAGCACCGAGCGCCGCAGCAGCAGCACGTCGGCGGTCCGCTGGCCCAGCCACTCGTTCAAGCGCACGGCGTCGCCGATTGCCGGCAGGCCCATGGCGTCGGCGGTGGCGACCAGGTGGTCGACCGCCTGGCGGGGCCAGAGCACCGGCATGTACTCGCTGGCGATCGGCGGCAGCGTTAGCCCCTCGGCCGGGTTGTGGGTGGTGTAGCCTGGCTCGCCCGGCGCGTAGAGGGCCTTGGCGCGGCCGAGCAGCAGCCGCAGCACGGCGCGGACCTGTTTGACGGTGCCGGGATTGACTTGCGCGAAGGCGCCGAGCACGGCCTCCAGGCCGCCCGTGTGAAGCGACGGCACGTATTGGTCGCCCAGCATGCGCTCGATGTGATCGAACATGATGGCGTAGTTGGACCGGCTCGACGGCGCCAGCCGCTGCCATTTGGGCGAGGCCATGTAGCGCGCGATCAGATCGCGGACGGTGCCGGACTGGCGGCGGGGCGCTTTTTTGGGTGCGTCGTCGCCGGCGCGCCAGGCGTCGAGCTCGGCGTTCTTAGTTTCAGCCTCGGCGATCGCGGTGATCTCGTCGTCGGCGAGGCGCAGCGTCCCGAAGCCGTGCTCGCGGAGCTTCTTGTCGGGCTGCCAGTAGTGGCGGGTGTAGAGCGGCTTGCCGTCCGGTCCCTTGGGGCCGTTCTTGGCGACGAGATAGCGGATCTGAAACTTGGCCATGGTGCGATCTCCCGGCCGCAGTGAATGCCGGATCGTTTCCGGCGTCAAGCCGGCGTGTCGGCCATGGCGCGCTTCACGGCCGCGTCGACATCGAAGGGCGCCGGCTCGGCCTCGCCGCTTTCCGCCCGCAGGATGCGCGCGAGCTCGGCCTGGTGCGCCTCGGACATCTGCGCGTTCTGCCAGAGCGCGATCGCCAGCGGGTCCCATTGCTCGGGGTGCCGCACCCAAGTCACCGGCTTGGGGAAACCCAAGGCCTCAAGCGCGGCGCGCCGGCGGGTGAACTTGTTGCCGGTGAGGCGCAGCATCTTGGCGACCTGGTGCTTCAGCAGATAGGCGCGCGGCACATAGGGGCCGGCGGGGAGCGGCGGCGCGTCGTTCATTTCAGCCACTCGACGAACAGGACCGTCGCGACGATCCAGGCGAGCACGACGATGAAAAGCACGGTGAACTCGGTCTCGTCGATATCGTCGATGGGATCGCGGCGTTTCATCCGGGGTGCGCTCCAAGCCACGGGGTGAGCGCGGCGGCCAGGACCGTCGCGGTGATGAGCAGAACGACGACCCAGAACTCGCTCATGGGGTGTCTTCGCCTTCCTCGCGCTCGATGACGATGCGGCGGATAACGTTGGGGTCCCGCGACGTGCCGGCTATGAACGCGGCTAGGTCGAACGCGGCGAGGTCGGTGCCGGGCTGTTGGACAATGCCAGCCGCGTAAGTGTGTTCGATCGTGACCGTGAAGCGCGGGGCGTCGGGATCGGCGGCGCGCCGCAGCTCCGGCGGTATGTCGCAGAGACGGCGGCGCTCTTCTGCGTCGGGATCGGTGGGATCGGCCACGGTGGCGGCCTGGCCGGCGGGCAGGGACGGCGGCCTGGTGTTGCCGATCGGCTGGGTGGCGGGCCGATCATCGAGATCACTGGGAGAAGATGCCGCCGGCGGGGTGTCGTCGTGTTGAACGCTTCGTTCACGATCCGCCGGCGGCGCGTCCGGCGCCGCGTCGGTATCCGGGCCGGACGGTTCGGGCTGCCCGCGATCATCAGGTGCACCATCAGCGGAGATGGACGGTGCGGGCTGCCCCTCGTTATCGGAGAACATGGGTTCTTGCGCTTCCGCCTCGGCGACCTCCTCGATCGCGGCGCGGATCTGATCTTCGGTGCGCAGCTCGCCGCGCCGGGCGCGGTGGTAGAGCGGCTCTTGGATGTCCTGCGGGGCCTGGGCGAGCGCCTCGGCTTGGGCGAGGGTGATCTTGCCGGCGTTCAGTCCGTCTTGGGTGCGTTGCTGGAGCCGCTCGACGAGCTGGATCCGCGACTGGATGTGGCGCTTGGACTTGCCGAAGCGCTTGGCCTGGTCGGCGGTCGATAGGCCGTCGTCGTCGCGCAGCATCTTGTAGGCGCGCGCCTCGGCCAGCGGAGCCATGTCCTGGCGCTCCAGGTTCTCCACCAGGCCGGCTTCGAGGGCGGCGGTGTCCGAATAGTCGCGGATACGCACCGGCAGCGTGTCGGTGTCCTGGCGGCGGCCGGCGCCGACCAGGCGGGCGAAGGCCTGCCAGCGCCGCTCGCCGGCGACGATCTCAACGAAGCCGGCCGGCGCGCGGCGGCCGAGCAGCGGCACCTCGATGCCCTTGGCGTCGATCGAGTTGGCCAGGCCGTCGAGCTGGCCGGGGTCGACGTCGCCGCGTGGGTTGCGGCGCGGCCCGATCAGCATGCGCCAGGGCACTTCGAAGAGCTCGCCGGCGGGCTCGCCGTTGAGCTCGGCGACGGTGGTGCCGAGGGTGTCGGCCAGCTTGGCGACGGTGGCGAAGCCGGGGTCGGTGATCTTGGCGTTCTCGATGTCGCTCAGATTGCCGAGGCTGAACCCGCCCGCCTTGACGACGTCGCGCAGGGTGAGCCCGGCATCCTTGCGCGCGGCCTTGATGCGGTCGCCGAGTGTGGTCATTGAGCGGCCTCCAGGCGAGCTTCGCGCCGCGCGAGGGACATCAGCCGCCCCGTGATGGAGTTGCGCTTGCGACCCAAGGCCTTGGCGATCTTGGATAAATTCATGCCGGTGGCCTCCAGCCGCAAAAGTTCTTCGTCCTCTTCGACGGTAAAGCGGCGTATCGTGTGCCCGAACCGATATTCAATCTTGGCCTCGGTCGGCACCGGCCTGGGCGTGACCGGGTTTGGCGGTTCCGCCGCTTTCTCCAGGCAATGCCAGGAGACGCAGCCGGGCGAGACCCCGAGCTTATCTGCGATCCATTTGTAGGAATGGCCCTTTTCGCGAAGATCGACGATCTCGTCGATTTGCTCGGTGGTGAGAATGCGCTCCGCCATCGGTCAGCTCGCCTCCGTCGCGGCCTCTTCCGCCGGCACCTTGGAGAGCGTGCGGATCAGGCTGTAGATGCCGTCGCGGGTGCGCTCGTTCTTGATGTTGTGGAAGTTGCGCATGAGCTCCAGGTCGGCGCGGCCGGGCGCGAGCGGCACCGCCTCGCCGTTGCTTTGAGGGGTGGCGCCGGGGATCTCGGGCGGCATGTCGTCGAAGAAGAACGACACCGGCACGTCGAGGATGCACGAGAGCTGCCACAGGCGGGAGGCGCCGACGCGGTTGGTGCCGCGCTCATACTTCTGGACCTGCTGGAAGGTGAGGTCGAGCTCAGCCCCGAGCTTCTCCTGGCTCATGCCCAACATCGTGCGGCGCAGCCGGATCCGCGAGCCGACATGGACGTCGACGGGGCGCGGGCCATCGCGCAGGACGGTGCGGCGGCTGCCGGCCAGATCAGGCGTAGCCTGGGGGCGGGCGGCAGGATCGGCTACGGTGAAGGACATCAGCGGTTCTCCTGGTTCAGCGTGTCGAGGTGCTGGTGGTGGCGGTCGACGATCTCGCCCCAGTACTTGCGGACGTCGTGCCGGTCGAAGCCGTATTCGCAGAGATCGTCGCTGGTGCAGTCGCCGCGCCGGTAGGCCTTGGCGGCGTAGACGCGGGCCATGCGCTCGATCAGCGCGTCGAGCCGGGCGACCTCGCCGAGCGCGGCAGCGCTTTCGGGCGGGGCCGTGTCGTTGGTGGCGGGCTCGGGGACAGCGTGCACGGCGTGCACTTGCGGCGGGATATCGGTCATGGGCGTGACGATATACTCCAAAATGGAGTTAAACGTCAAGTCGATGCTCGGTAATTTAGATAATTGCTGAGCGCCAGATGCTCTACTTTGGCGTTATGCGGGCAGTTTTATGGGTTGCAATCGTATGCTGGGTGATGGTCCACGTCGGCCCCGCTAGGGCAGGTGTGACCTTGGCCGAGTTAATGATCCAGTGCCAAAACACACTTGAACTTCAGCTCCACCGGCAGGCGTTGAGGAAAGCGCGGACAAAGATCGAGCTTGGTGTGAAGGCTGCCCGGATGGTCGGCGCCAGCCTACGGGCCGGCAGATGCGTAGGGTATCTCCAAGGCCATGCGGCGATGCAGGGTTTTTTGGACAGGAAAGATCGTTACTGCGTACCGGCGAGCACGAGCATCAAGGCGCTGATAAACCAATTGTTGAAAGATGTCGGGTCGCCCCGGAATTTCACGGAACCGACTGTCGTTGTGGTTCAGCACGTCCTAAATCGCCGCTATCCCTGCAAGTAACTATTCCGGCGTGATCGCCTCGACCACCACGCCGAGGATCTCGGCGGGGTCGTTGTCGGTGGGCGCGTAATGGATCTCGCGCTCGCGGGGCAGGTCGAGATAACCGGTCTCGCCCAAGCCGCTGTTGCCGCGGGGCGCGGCTTGGATGGTGACGGCGCCCGGCATGTCGCGCCGGGTGCTGCGGATGTGGATGCTGAGATCGCCGGTCACCGGGCGGTCGACCACACCGATCAGAATTTCCATGGTCTCGCCGCCGCCCCGGTTTGATCGGTAGTGCCGCACGGCCACCTTGGCGCCGATCGGGATCGGGCCGTCTTGGGCTTCCAGCCGCCGCACAACCAGTAGCGAGCCGGCCGGATAGAGGCGGTCGCAATGCTGGTCTATCACGCGGATGGCAAAGCAATTCTGCGGGCGCTTCACCGCGCTGGTCGGCTTGACCCAATTGTGCGGGCCGGCGATGTCGAAGCTGTCGGGCCTGGCTTCGTCGAAGCTCGACGCGGCGATCATCGCCACCGGCACGGAGACGCCGACGACGTCGGGCAGCAGATCGGCCGGCGCGACTTCCAGTGCGTGGGCGAGCTTCTGCGTTGCGACCAGGGTGAGGCCGCGCTGACCGCGCTCCAGCGAGCCGATCTGTTGCTGGGATAATCCGACGCGATCCCCGAGCTCTTCCTGTGAGAGGCCGCGCATGTCGCGGAGCTCGCGGATGCGGTTGGGCGCCTGGTTCGATGCCGGCGTGGCGCGCGGGCGACCGCGCGGGCGGACCTCGGCCGGCTGAGGCTTGCCGCCACAATCCTCGCCGTCCTCGTCGTTGCCGAGATCGAGCGCGCGCCTTGAAACGTTGTCGGTGTTGCCGCTTTCCATGCGGCCAACAATGTTCCAATTCGGAGACGGGTGCTCACACCAAGCCACGCTAATCATGCTTGCAATATACTCCAATATGGAGTAATGCCGAAACCCACTACATATTGTGGTCAATGTCGCCAAAACGGAGACATCTTGTGGAAACGGCGCTCGAAGCGTTGCGAAACAAGCGAAATTGGTCCTATCGCCAGCTCGGCGAGGCGGTCGGCCTCGACGCGCCCCAGAACTCGCGCCGCTACTGCCTGGATCCAGACGATCCGGAGTTTCGGCGACCGCGTCCCGAGCACATGGTCAAGATCTACGTCATCAGCGACGGCGAGGTCCAGCCCAACCACTTCTACAAGTTGCCCGAGCTCGCGGCCAAGGCGAACGGCGAAGCGGAGCAGGCGAGCGTTGAGGCGAGCCCGTGAGCGGGGATGGCAAGGAGCCGTGGCGCTGCGATCTCTGGCAGCGCCGGACCGGCTGGAAGCTGATGGGGCACAAGCGCAAGAAGACCGCCGCCATGAACCTGATCGACCGGCCGTTCAAATCCGGCGTCGGTCATGTCCAGAACATCAACTCCGGCGAGAGCTGGAAACGGGTGCGCGGCTCGTGGTTCCGCGAGGTCAAGCCGCAGCCGAAGGCATCATCGATATGAGTTTGGCCCCCGTCCTGCCTTTCAAGCCGGCGACCCGGCCCGCCGGAGCAAACCAAGTTCCCCTGCCAGCCCTGTGGGACGGGGGGCGCCGAGAGGCGCTCATTCTAACGCGAGGGCAAGGGGGGCACGGCCGGATTTCATCTGAAAGGCGGGGGCTATGAACGCGGCGATCGGCCCGCGTCCGGAGCTCGCCTGGGTCGTGTTGGATCTGCTCGACGTCGACGAGCGCTACCAGCGGGCGATCTCCAGCGAACGCGGACAGGACGTGATCGAGCGCCTGGCCCGCGATTTCCACTGGCGGCGCTTCCAGCCGCCGACGCTGACGCCGCGCGAGGGCGGGCGCTATGCCGTGCTCGACGGGCAGCACCGGGTCGAGGCGGCGAAGATCGTCGGGCTGGGCGAGGTGCCGGCCTATGTGGTGGCGACCGACAGCCTGGCGGAGGAGGCGGACAGCTTCGTTGCGATCAATGGCGGCCGCGTCCAGGTCAATCCGTTCCAGATGCACCACGCCAAGTTGGTGGCGGGGGATCCCGACGCGCTGGCGATCAAGGCGGCCTGCGACAAGGCGGGCGTGATCGTGCCGCGCTATCCGATCCCCAAGACGATGATGAAGCCGCGCGTGACGATGGCGCTGACCACGATCCGGGATCTGTTGAAGAGCCACGGCGAGGTCGCGGCGGTGGCGGCGCTCGAAACCTTGGCCGACGCCTTCCCGGCGCGCGGCGGCGAGATCCGCGCGCTGGCGATCCGCGCCCTGTCGATCCTCTTCAAGGCGGATCCGGGGCTCGACCGGCGCGGCATGATCTCGGCTTTGGTCAAGCGGCCGCCGGAGAAACGCGAGCACCAGGCGGCGATCACGGCGAGCGATAAGGGGATCCGCCGGGTCGAGGCCTTCGTGCAGGCGCTGGCGCGCGACTACGGCGACTGGATCAAGCGCGCGGAACGGGCGGCGGGCGCCACGGCAAAGGGCTTCGCGCCGGGCGGCAGCTGCTTCCGAGATATCGACGCCGGCGACGTCGCCGAGGTCAAGCGCCGAGACCTGGCCGCCCGGGCGGCGGCGAAGGTGATGGCATGAGCGCCGGCCGCCTTACCACGCACCGCGCCACGCTGCGCGTCGAGCGCGAGGGCGGGCGGCTGTTCCTGGTGATCGGGGCGCGCGAGGCGGCCTTCGTCAAGGCGGTGCTGAACGGCGCGCCGATCGAGTTCGAGGACCTGCTGGCGGCCGAGAGGCTCGGCGAGGAACTCGTGTGGCAGGCGCGAATGGCGCGGGACGAGACGGAGGTTTAGATGGGACAGGCAAGGAAACGACCGAACCTTCGGCGGCCGCCAGCGGCGGCGCTGGCGGCGGCGAATGCGGAACCGCCGAGCTTCAAGGGGCAAAAGAACATCTACGTGTGCCAGGAGTGCTGCGGCCACATCGTGAGCGTCGACCTGGATGAGGGCGTCACGCCGTTCATGATCGGCTGCGAGGCGACGCTGACCTGCAAGGGCTGGATGCAGAGCAGCTTTTATCGGGTGTTCGATCAGAAAATGCGGGCGTCGCACGAATGGTACAAGCCGCCGGAGCCTGAGATCGCGGCCATGTCGGTGGCGATGCAGGATCATGTCCGCAAAGGCGGGCTGGTAATGCGCCGGGCGACCGGCGCGTCAGAGGCCACGGCCGTTACGTCTGGCCGTGAGCGCACAACACCGAAGGAGAGCAAGACCGATGGATGAGTGCATGGATTTCTCGCAGGCGCTGACGGCGCTGAAGGATGGCAAGCGCGTGGCGCGGGTGGGCTGGAACGGCAACGGCATGTTCCTCTACCTGGTCGCCGGCTCGCATTTCACCGTGAACCGCAAGCCGCTGCTCGGGATCTATCCCGAGGGCACGGAGATCGACTACCACGCGCATATCGACATGAAGACCGCGCAGGGCGATTGCGTGCCCTGGGTGGCCTCGCAGACCGACCTGCTGGCCGACGACTGGACGCTCGCCGGCTGATGAACACCCGTCCGCCCCTCGTGTCGATCGGGCAGTTGGCGCAGGAGCTCGCCGACCGGGCCGAGGACGTCTGCCGCCGGCTGTTGCCGGCGGGCCGGCGCGAGGGGAAGGACTGGGTCGACGCGCGCCGGGCCAAGGGCGGGCTCGGGGACAGTCTCAAGGTGTGCTTGAACGGCCCCAAGGCGGGGGTGTTCTGCCACTGGGGCGTGGCGGGCCGGCCGGCGGGGGACATGATCGACCTGGTGGCTTATCTCGTCACCGCCGGCGACAAGGGCCAGGCGGCGCGCTGGGCGCGGGCCTTCCTGGGCTATGACGACAAGGTCGATCCCAGGACGCTGGAAACGCGCCGGCGCCAGGCGGCGGCGAAACGCAAGGCATCGCAGCGCTCGGCCGAGGCCGAAGCCAAGAAAGTAGCGGGCCGGGCGCAAAAGCTCTTCATCGAGGCGCAAGCGGATCTTATCGGCACGCCGGCGGCTTCATACCTCATGGGCCGCGGCATCGACCTGCGGCGTTTGGACCGCCCGGTGCGTTCGCTGCGCTTTCATGGCGCGCTCAAGACCGTCGACGGGGAACGGACGATCACCGCGCCGGGGCTCGTGGCCGCGATCGCGGCGGCGGATGGCTCCTTTGCCGGGGTGCACCGGACGTTTCTGATGCCGCGCGCCGATGGCTCGTGGGTCAAGCGGCCGCTCGGCCGCGACGGGGCGGACAGCAAGAAGAGCTACGGGCGATATGCCGGCGGCTGCATTCGCCTGTGGAACGGGGAACATGCCGACCCGGCGACGGGCGAGGTCCGGGCCGGGCCGCGCTGGCGCGAGCTCGACCGCGCGATCGAGCCGCACGCGCAAAAGCATGGCGGGATCCCGGTCGATCATCCGTTGCGGCGGTGTCTCATTTCCGAGGGCATCGAGGATGGGCTGACAGCGGTGCTGGCGCGCCCGGAGCTCCGGGTGCTGGTGGCGGTGTCGCTCTCGAACATGGGCGCGATGGCGCTGCCGCCGGGGATCGCCGAGGTGATCCTCTTGCGCCAGAACGACGACAAGGCCCAGGCGCTGGCGGCCTTCGACCGGGCGATCGACCATTTTCAGCGTCTCGGCGTGAACGTGCGCCTGGCGCCGCCGCCGGCGGGGGTGAAGGACATCAACGACATGGTGCGAAAGGGGGCTTGAATGCGTGAAGAGGAAAAGCTGGCGGCCGAGATGGGGATTAGCCTGCCGCCCACGGCGTCGGACAGCGACGAGCCGATCCATATGTGGTTCGGGCTGACTTATGCGTCCTACTTCGTGATGCCCCGGTCGGTGCTTCAGGCAATGCCGCTCCAATGGCAGCGGCGCTTCGTGTTGCTGATGCAAGAGGCGGAGGATGCGGGCGTGGAAGTGAGCGCGCGCTACGCCGTCAATGCCCGTGACCTGAACGGCCGTTTCTACCGGGATCCGTTGGCGCAGTATCGCCGGCCGCACCGGCGGGCCGTAAACGAATGCCTGGGTAATTGGGCGAAAGGGGGCTTGATCGATGGCCGGTGAGCAGCGAGACGCACCGCGAGAACTGATCGACTGGTTAGCCGCGCGTCGAGACAACTGTATTCGGATCTCGCACACCAAAGCCACTGAGGATCGTGCCGGTTGGCTGCTGGATGCGGCCCACTTCCAAGCTGCGCTAGACAACCTGAGCGGCAACTTGGTTGATGGCGTGGGCCTAATTGCGGCCGAACGGCGGCGCCAAGTCGACGAAGAGGTTTGGACGGCCGGGCACGACGATGAGCATGTCGATGGCGAGCTTGCGAAAGCTGCGGCCTGCTACGCGCTGGGCCAGCCGGTGATTCACAGCGGTCGGCGGGGCGGTGAGGTCAAACTTTGGCCGTGGGATTGGCGGTGGTGGAACCCTAAAGATCGGATCCGCGACCTGGTGCGCGCCGGCGCGCTGATCGCCGCAGAGATCGACCGACTTGAGCGGCTGGCCGCGCAGGAAAAGGCGGCCCAATGAGCGTTCTCTGGGACGCCGGCATGGTCGAGGCCGAGGTCACGCGCCTCGTCTCCGAGACGTTGGATGTGCAGCCGCCAAGGCCCGAGGTCGTGCTGGCATCGCTCGGCGCGGACAGCCTCGACGCGGTGGAGCTCACCATGGAGTTCGAGCTCACCTTCGGGATCGAGATCAGCAACGAGACCTTCGAGGCGGCGGTGACCGTGGGCGACTGCATCGCGCTGGTCAAGCGCAAGCTCGGGGTCGAAGTATGACCGACGAGGTGCCAGCGCCCTTCAGCAATCCCCTGGCGGCGGTGCGCGAGGTCATCGACGACGCCGTGGCCGTGCCGGCGCGCGTGGAAGAAGCGCCGCCGCCGCCGACGCTGGGCTCGTTGTGGCGCGGCGAGGCGGCTGGACCGCCGCCCGAGCCGCCGCCGGCGCAGGACCACGGTGGCGGCCGCGCGCTGGTACCGGCGGCGGGGCTGCCGGAGGACTGCCCGGTGACGCCGTTGGGCGTGCAGGGCGCGCTCTACTGGTATCTGGACGCGCTCAACCAGCTCCGGGACGTGCCGGCCAAGGACCACAACAAGAACGTGATCCGGAGTTTGTACGGCCGGCACCTCGGCGAGCTGCGGGCGCATTTCCCGCGCCACAACAAGAACGCCGAGATCATCGGCTGGGACGGCGAGGACGCCGCCGAGACGCTGATGGCGGCGTGTTCACGAAAAGGAGTATGGGACGTGCAGGGACGTGTGAGGGGACCCGGCGGCTGGCTGGGCGAGCATGGCGAGCTGATCTTCCATTGCGGGGATATCGTCGTGCAGGGCGCAAGCGGGACAAGCGCCGAGTGCGCCGCGCGGCCCGATCAGATCGGGCGCTTCGTCTATCCGGCCTCGGCGGCGTTGCCGCAGCCGGTGGAGAGGGCGGTGGCCGGGGAGGCCGGGCCGGCGGGGCAGCTCCTGGAGCTGCTGAAGACCTGGCACTGGGCGCGCGACGAGACCGACGCGATCCTGCTGCTCGGCTGGATCGGGGCGGCGCTGCTGGGCGGGGCGCTCGACTGGCGGCCGATGCTGTGGCTGACCGGGGACAAGGCGACGGGCAAGTCGACGCTGCAAAAGCTGTTGAAATACGTGTTGCAGGACGGGCTCTTGAGCGTCACCGATCCGACCGAGGCGGGGGTGCGCCAGACGCTGGCGCATGCCAGCCTGCCGGTGGCCATCGACGAAGCGGAAGCGGAAGAAGACAACCGGACGCTGGGCAAGATCGTGCGCCTGGCGCGCCAGGCAGCCTCGGGCAGCATCGTGGCGCGGGGCGGCTCCGACCATAAGGGGCATACGTTCACCGTTCGCTCGGCCTTCTTGCTGAGCTCGATCAACGTGCCGCCATTGCAGAGCCAGGATTTGTCGCGGATCACGCTGATGGATCTGCGCGAGCTGCGCGCGGCCAAGGGCGGGGCGTTGCCGGAGCTGCGGCTCGACCCGGCGGCGATCGGCGAGATCGGGCGGGGGCTGAAACGACGGCTGTTGATGGGCTGGCCGCGGTTCGCGGTGACCCTGGAGACCTGGCGGCAACAACTGGCGGCGGGCGGCGCTCATGCAGCAAGAGGCGCGGACCAGTTCGGGACGTTGCTGGCCTGCGCCGATCTGCTGCTGTTCGACGGTCCGCCGGATCCCGACACGCTGGACGCCTGGACCGCCGATCTGGGGGCGAAGGCGATTGCCGCGCGCACCGACGATGCCGCCGACCATGAGCGGATGGTGCGGCATCTTTTGTCCTCGATCCTCGACGTCTACCGGGGCAACAAGCGGGTGACCGTGGCCGGGGCGGTGATGGCGGCGGCGAAGCGCGAGACCGTCGACCCGGTCGATACGCCGGAGGGCGCGCAGGCGGCGTTGCAGACCTATGGGATCAAGGTGCACGAGCTAGGGCAGGGCGAGGCCGCCGGGGATGGGGCGGCGGTGCAGTTCCTGGCGCTGGCGAACAACCACCAAGGTTTGGCGCATCTGTTCGAGCGCACGCATTGGGCGGCGCGCTCGGGCGCGGTGGGCGGCTGGGTGCAGGCCTGCATGCGGGTGCTCGACGCGCGCGCCGGCAATCTGCGCTTCGAGGGGGTGGCGACGCGGTGCTGGCTGCTGCCGCTGGATGCGGTGTTTGGAGAGGGCGATGTCGCAGTTTGATGCGCTCTCAGAGCTTTGGTTCGCGGCGGTGAATGCCGTGGACGGCGCGGAGGATGAAGGCGACCGCGTCTATTTCGGCTCAACCAACGATCTGGATTGGCTCTCGGAAGTCATCGAGAAGTGGCGGCACGAGCCCGAGCTTGAAGATGTTTATGCCAAGGCGGATGCGGAGATGAGCGATGGGTAAAACCGTGTGCCCGGTCTGCGGCGATCCGCATCCCTACAAGTTCTGGATCGACACCGAGCCACCGGACCGCTGTCCTCACGACCCGGTCGAATGGGGCGACGGGCCACCGACCATCGGCAACGTTTCGGAATGCAGCTATCAGCGCGCCAAGGCATGGCAGGCGGCAGAGTTCCGCAAGCTGGTGCCTGATGCCTTCGATCAGGTCGGCAAGATGAAGTTCGGCCAGTTGGCGCGGGTGCTCAGAGCCTTTGCAGACGCGCATCCCGGAAAGGGGCTGGTGATCGGATGACGAAGCTCTACGTGTTCCTGGCCCTGGCCTGGCTGGGCTTTTGCGGCGGCGTGTCCTACGCCCTGGCGCATGCCGGGCACCCGTCCGCCCTGTGGTGGTGGCGCGACGTGCTGGGGGTGTTGCCGTGACGCGGCCACATCGCGGCTGGGGCTGGCGGCTCGCCGGGCTGGCGCTGTTGCTGGCGGCGCTCGGCCTGCTGTCGGTGCTGCTGGCCAATGTGCCGCGCGATGCCGGCACGCTGGCGATCTTCGTCTACCTGCTCGGCGTCGTCGTGGCGATGGCGCTGATGCTCGTGGGCGGCGCGATGATCGTGGCCAACGGGGTCGACGACCGCCATGGGTGATCGGGCTAGCCGGGGTCCGAAATGCCAGCCTCCAGCGCCGCCATGGCCAGGCGCACGGTCTTGGATATCTCGCCCTTGCGGCCGCCGGTGGGCGTCCAGGTGCCCTCGTAGAGCTGGATGGAGGAGAGCGACACGCCGAGCGCCTCGGCGGCCTGGCTCTGCGTCATTTTCATGCGGTCGCGCCAGGCGCGGAAGTGTTCAGGCGTCATGCTGCGCTCATGGGGTGATCTGGCCAGTTTCGTTGCGGTGGTCACGGTCAATCCTCCTTCTTCAGGTCCTCAAGATCAAGTTGCCCGCGCATGCCGGGATCGAACAACGGCAAGCCGTCGATGCCGGATTGCGGTGGCGGTTCGGTCGGTGCCGGCGTTGCCGGCTCGGGCCGCGCGAGGCCGGGGAGCGTGGGCTCCCCGGCCGGGCCGCGCGTGTAGGGGCGGCGGCGCATTGGTCAGGCCTCCGCCTCGTGCGGCCGCCAGTCGATCATAAAGGCGTTGGGGTTGAACTCGACGAGCCAGGCGCGCAGCTCTTCGACCTGGTCGAGGGCGACCGCCTTGATGATCTGGATCACCTCGCCGGCGGGGCCGAAGCTGGCGACGTCGTAGAGCGGCGCGAGTTTGCCGGTGGCGGCCGCTATTGCCGCGTTGACGTCGGCGAGGGCAAGGTCGGTGCCGCGATCTCCGCCCTGCTTGCGCGCGCCCTCGGCCCAAATCTCCAGCTCGTCGCGCGCGGCGCAGAGCGCGCCGAGCATGTCCTCGGAGGCGTTGTGCCTGCGGAGTGCAGCCACGCTGGCGTCGGGCTCGGGCCAGGCGTCGCCGTCTATTTCGTCGGCCTCCCAGTGCAGCTCGCCTTCGTCCTCGCAGAAATCGTCATAGAGCAGCGGCCTGTCGGGGGCGTTGTCCCAAATCGTGCCGGCCTCAAATGCCTTCTCGGCCTTCTCGATGGCGGCCTCCTCGCTGTCGGCCTCGATGCCGACGACGACGCGGTGGTGGTACTTCAGCTCGTAGGCTGTTTCGTAGCGTGGCATGGTCGTATCTCCTTGGTGGCAGTGGCTCGGATTGATGCTGGCGCATCGGCGAGGGCGCGGCCTGCCAGGGCGGGCCGCGCCCTCTGCGCTGCGTCAGGCGGCCTTGCGGTCGTTGAGGGCGGCCAGGCCTTGGAAGGCTTCGAGGTATTCCGCCGCGTCGGAGGCGCGGGCGGCGGCGGTGAAAATCGCCTTCTTGTCGGCCTTCAAGACGCCCAGCCAATTCTCGATATAGCGGGCATGATCGGCGCGGGGCTCGGCGGCGATGCCCAGGCTGGCGCAGAGATAGGCCGCGCCCAGCTCGGCAACCAGCTCCTCCATCGCGTAGCCGTCATCGCCGAAGCGCTGGCCGCCCAAGTCGCGGTCGAGCCGGCGCTCGTGCTTGGTCCAGTGGGTCAGCTCGTGGAGGAGCACGCCATAAGCGTTTTCGGTGGCGGTCGCGCCATCGGTGTCCTTGAACTGGTCCCAGTCGGGCATGCCGACAAAGTCATGGCTCGGCGAGTAGAAGGCGCGGCCCTGGCCATAGCGGATATCCGCGCCGGTGGCGGTAACGAAGCGCTCGGCATGGGCCAGGCGCTCGGCCAGGTCGGGCCGCTCCACGGTGGGCAGCTCGTAGCCGTCGACCTGGGCGGCGTTGAACACGTGCGAGCATTTGAGGAAACGAATGGTGCGCTCGTTCTCCTCGCCGCCCTCCGCCGGATCGCGCACGACCGTCTGGCCGGCATAGACAATGAGCGTGCCGCGCTCGCCCTTGCGGACCTGCGCGCCGGCACCATGCCATTGCTTGTAGCTGGCCCACTGGTTGGCGGGGTAGGCGCGCTCCTGCGCCTCGAACCACAACATCACGACGTTGACGCCCCGGTAGCGGTGGCCGGTGGTGGCGTTGTGCGGCATGCCGCCAGCGGCCCCGGCGGTCCAGGGCATGACCCACTGGTCTCCGCATGCGCCGGCCTCGATGGCGCGGATGATTTGGTTGGTCACGTCCTGGTGCAAGTCTCGTTTGTGTGCCATTTTCTCGGTTCCTCTTGGTTGCGTGGTAGTGGCTCGGAGGGATGGCGGCCGGCGCGCGGGGTGCAACCCAGCGCCGGCCGTTTTGGTTCAGGTGATCTCAACCAGCGTTTCGGCTATGCGATTGGCCTGGGCCGCCTGAAGGCGAAGTTGCGCCGCCATTTCGCTGTAGCGCTTGGGCAGCTCGTCGGCGATGTTCTCCCAGGCGTGCGCCTTGTCGTTGAGCGCGTTAATCACCATCCAGAGATCGCTATCGCTTTCGAAGGCCTCGCGGATGCGTTCGGTTTGCATTTCGTTTGCTCCTCGGTTGCGTGTCCCGCCGGCCGAATGCCCAACGGTTGGGTATTAGTAAGCCCAACGGTTGGGCAGTGTCAAGGGAAAAATACCCAACGGTTGGGTTGGCGCTGCCGCCTGCGATCTCGCCGGCGCACGACCTGGCCCCCACCCGGCGGCATGTGCACGGCGTGCACTCCCGACCTCCTGAAGCCAATCAAGTTGCGCTGGAGCGTGGGCTTTGCTCGCCTCGCGGGTGCGGGGAGGGTGCCTGTTACAGTCCCGTTGCAGGGTTTGTTGCAGTACTATCGAGTGATATCAATGGGTTACGGGCGCTGTAACGCTGAAACGCTGAAACACGGAAAAATACGGATGCGCGCGCGCTCGCACGCACGTAGGCAAACACGTGTTACAGCGTTACAGCGTTACACTACCTCTAAGTCATTGAAATATAACAATACTACTGCAACAAAACTGTAACAGGGGTGTAACAGGGCCGGTGATGACGGCTTAAGGCATTAAAATATAAGGGTTTTATTCGATGGATCAGAAATCGGGGATCAAGGCGGCATTCGACCTGGCATTGGCGCGCGCCGGCGAGCGTGCCGAGGCCGAGCAACTGCCATTGCTGCCGCCCGGCGCTGACCAGGCCGACCAGGCTGGGGCGGATGGGAATGAGCCGCGCGGGCGCGGCCGCCCGCCCGGCGCGAAGAACAAATCAACCGAGGCGATGGCCGAATATCTGTTGACCCGGCACAGCTCGCCGCTCGAAGGCATGGCGCGGCTTGCCGGGGCGAACCTCTACGAGCTGGCGGCGGAGTTCGGGGCGACGTCGCCGGAGTTCGACCAGCTCTACCGCCTGGCCAAGCTCCAGCTTGAGGCCTCGGTGGCGCTGGCGCCCTACCTGCATTCCAAGCAGCCCGTCGCGATCGACGCGGGCGAGCATGGCCTGGTCTCGCTCACGCTCATGGTCTCGGAAGGTACGGCGCAGGCCTTGATGCCGGGGGATGGCGCGCGGGATGTCACGGTCGAAGTGATCGAATTGGAAAGCGTGGAAAATCAAGGGGTTAGCGGGAAGGACAAGCCGGAGTTGGACAAGCACCAGTTGGACAAACCGCAAAAAAACGAGGCCGATCAATGACTTGCGCAGACCACGGCGTTAATGCCCTATCAACCGCCGGCCTTCGCCGCGCGCCCTCGCCAGCCAGCCGCGCGGCCTCGCCAGGTGAATATGGGACCCATCGAGGGGGGGGCATCCACCACGCGCGCGGCCGGCCGGGTCCCCTCCGGGGGGGTGTCAGGGAGCGCCCCCGATTTCCTGTTTGCCCTCTTCGAGGCGGCGAAATCCTCTCCAGCGGGTGGGGTGCGGGGAAGGGGGCAACGACCGATCGGGGTCAGGGGTGGCGCCGGTGAGCCAGCTCAAGATCGGCTGGGCCGAGCCGGGGCCGGTCTCCGCGCAGTTCATGCAGGCCGATGCCGCGGTGTCGTGTCTGAACGGCCCCATCGGGTCGGGGAAGACGACGACCAACTTCGTCAAGCACCTTGCCAACGCCATGCGCCAGCGGCCCTCCACGCGAGACGGTGTGCGTAAATACCGGGTCGCGGTGATCCGCAACACCTATCGTCAGCTCTGGCGCTCGACGCTGCCCTCGTGGTGGAAGCGCGTGCCGCAGAACACCGGTACCTGGACCGGCTCCAAGGACGGCCCGGCGACGCATCGTATCAAGTTCGTGCTCAATGACGGCTCGAAGGTCGATTTCGAGGCCATGTTCGCGGCGATCGGCGATCACGATGTCGAAGAGTTCATGCGCGGCTTCGAGACCACGGGGTTCTATCTAAACGAGCTCGACACCCTGGCCGAGGAGGTCTTGACCTATGCGCGCGGCCGCGCCGGCCGCTACCCCGATATGGAGGATGGCGGTCCGTCCTGGTACGGCGTCACGGCCGACTGCAACGCCCCGGAATTCGATAGCTGGCTGCACAACAAGATCGTCAACGAGTGGACCGAAGGGATCGATTTCTTCCGCCAACCGCCGGCGATGCTGCGCGACCAGGCAGGCGTGCTCACGTCGGCCGGGGCGGTCGTCGTCAATCCCGAAAGCGAAAACCTCGCGAACCTCCCGGAGGGCTACTACTGGAACCAGGTCAAGGATCAGCCCGCCCATTACGTCCAGCGCATGATCCTCAACGAGTTCGGTTACAACCGCGATGGCAAGGCGGTGTTCCCGGAGTTCAACGACCAGTTCCACGTCGCCAAGCGTGAGCTCGAACCCGTGGAGACGCTGCCGCTCCTGATTGGGGCGGATGCGGGTTTGTCGCCGGCCGCCATCATCCGCCAGAGGTTGCCAAACGGACAGTGGCGCGCCCTCGACGAGCTCTGCTGCGAGCATGGCACCGGCCCTAAGCGCTTTTCGCGACAGCTCAACCAGCTTCTGGCCGAGCGATACGGCGGTTGGAGGCCCGAGGGCATCAAGGGTTGGGCCGATCCCTCTGCCGCCTACGGCGCCGACACCACGGAGGGCGAGGCGGCATGGATCGACACCGTCGCTTCGGAGACCGGCATTCGCTTTCGCCCGGCGCCTGGCGCCAACAAGCTGATCCCGAGGCTCGAAGCGGTGCGCCAGACCCTCACGCGCCTGATCGACGGCGAGGTGCCTGGCAACCTGCTTTCGCCGCGCTGCCGCACGCTCCGTAAAGCCTACGCGGCAGGCTACCGATACCGTCGCATCAAGTCGATCGAGGGCCATTCGGTGGTCTACACGACGGAGCCGGTCAAGGATGAATACTCGCATGTCGCCGATGCGGACCAGTACGTCACCTTGGCCTGCGGCGAATACGACGCCGTGCTCGGCCGTAAGTCGGCGGCGGCGGCGGCGAGGGGGCAGAGCCACGCCGTGTCTGACTTGAAGCCGCGCGGCGGCTGGCGAGACGATCGCCGGCAAACTCGCGCTATTCGAGGGGGCTAGTGCCATGAAGACTATCGAGTTTGAGGCGCTTGAATTCAACGCCGAACGGCCGCTGGGTGCGCAGCTCGCGGCGGCGCGGGCTATGGGCTGCCCGTACAAGATCCTGCAAAGCAAAACCGGACTTTCGCGCGAGAAAATCCGGAAGCTGGTCAGCGAGGAGTTCTTCGGCCCTCGCGCGGCTTTTGAGCACGCGGTGGGCGAGGCGATGATGGCGCTCTGCGGCTCGTTGTGGACTTTCGGCGAGGTGACCCTCGTTGTGGACGGTCGCGCGCTCGCCAGCGTCAGTATCGATTGGCAGTCGGCCGAGGCGAAGACGGTGTACCTGGACAAGCCGTGAAACTGATCGGCGGAAACGCTGGCGTCTCGCTCAACTAAAATGCCCATGGGCATTTTAGGCTTTGACATTGACCCCAATTGTCGATTCTTAACTCGGTCCCATCGAGACCGGGCGCGAACCCGCCCGACACGCTGATCGGAAAGCGCGAGCCGATGCGGACCTGATGGTGGGCCTCTTTTCATCGAAAACCCCGACGCGCCAGGCGACGCCTGCCCGGCCGTCCGCCGATGAGGGCGCGGCCGAAGAGGCGCGGCGCAAGACCCTGGAGACGGTCGGCCGCAACGCCCGGCGCAGCGCCACGCTGCTGACCGGGGGGCAGGGGGTGACAGAGGCGCCGCCGGTGCGTCGCGCCAGCCTCTTGAGCGGGGCGGCCTGACATGACCGACCGCGCAGAAATGTGGATCCACCGCAAGGAAACGGCGAGCGCCGACCGTATCGTCGCCGACGCCAAGTTCAAGGAGATCCGCGACTACATCTTCCCTTCCGGCGAAGGCTTTATCGCCAAGGACACGCCCGGCGCCAACTCGCGCGCCAAGGTCTTCGACAACACCGGCGAGCTCGCCAACGACAACATGGCCGGTGGGATCCATGCCCTGGCCACCAACCCCGCGACCAAGTGGTTCGGATCCAAATTCGAGGACGAGGATCTGAACCAGGACGAGGACGCAGCGCTCTGGCTGGCCGACAGCCGAAAGCGCATGTTCAGGGTCTATCAGGATCCCCGTGGCGGCTTCGGGCTCAACGCCCAGGAGTTCTATCTCCAGCTTTCGTCTTACGGAAATTCGCCTTTCTTCGTCGGCGACCGGCCGGGCCGCATGCCGCTGTTCCGCAGCCGCGCGCTCGCCGACGTCTACTGGTACGAGGACGCGGACGGCACGGTCGATACCGTCCTCTACGTGTTCCAGCTCTCCGCCCGCGCCGCCGTCCAGCAATGGGGCAACGCCGCCGGTATCAAGGTCGCCGAGAAGGCCGCCAACGGCAGGACCGCCGAGGAGAAATTCACGTTCCTCCACATCGCCGCGCCGCGCCGGAACCACAATCCGCGCAGCCCGCTGGCGCTCCAGATGCCGGTGATGAGCCTCTGGATCAACATCGACGAAAAGATCGAGATCTTGGAGAGTGGCTACCCGGAGTTGCCCTACATGACCGCGCGCTGGCGCAAGCGGCCCTCCGAACTGTATGCCAGAGGGGCAGGCCACAAGGCGCTACCTGACGTCAAGATGCTCCAGCGCTGGGACCGCGCCGGCATCATCGCCGCGGAGAAGACCATCGAGCCGTCGCTCGCCGTGCCCGACGACGGGGTGCTCGGCCCGATCACGCTCGAAGCCGGTGGGATCAATTATGTCCGCTCCGAGCTCTTCCAGCGCGGCGGCGCCTCGCCGATCCGGGCGATCGAGACCGGCGCGCGGCCCGACGTCGCCGAGGACAGCGCCGAGACCCGGCGGGTGCGCGTGCGCAACGCCTTCATGGCCCAGCTTCTCCAGCTCCTGCGCGACCCGCGCATGACGGCGACCCAGTCCTTGCAGCTCGAAGAGGAGCAACTGCGCAGCATGTCGCCGGTGCTGACCCAGCTCGAAAGCGAATGGATCGGCCCCCTGGTTGACCGCACCTTCTCGGTCATGCTCCGTGGCGGGCTGTTCGCCGATCTGCCGCCGGCGCTCCAGGAGCGCGCGGCCGAAGGCTCGATCCGCATCGAGACATCCTTCATCTCGCCACTCTCGAAGGCGCAAAAGCTCTCCGAAGCGCGGGCGATCTCGCAGACCATGGACATCATGGGGCCGGCGATCCAGGCCGACCCCTCGATCCTCGACAACCAGGACATGGATGAGACCTATCGCGACGTCGCGGAAAATGTCGGCGTTCCGATCGAGCTCCTGCGGCCAGTGGCGCAGATCGAGGCCATGCGCAAGGCCCGCCAGGAAGCCGCCGAAGCCCGCGAGGAACGAGAGGCCGCCAAGGACGCCGCCGTGGTCGCCAAGCAGGCGCTGCCGGCAGCGCAGGCCGCCGGGCTCGTGCCGCAGGCGGAGGCCGCCTGATGGCAACACAGACCGGACAATCCAGCCAGGAGGCCGCCGAGACGGCAGAGCGACGTGTTGCCCAGGCCTATCGGCAGGTTTTCGAGGGTTCGCCCGAAGCGGAGATCGCCCTGGCGGACCTGCTGGAGTTTTGCAGCATCGGCCGCACACAGTATCAGCCTGGGATGAGCGCCCTGGATCTGGCCTACGAGGAAGGCAAGCGCCGTGTCGCGCTCCGCGTCACCAGTTTTTTACACCTCGCCGATCGAGAGATCGCCCGCCGCGCGTCGCAAACGCGCGCCACGCTAGGAGACTAGACCATGCCGAACCCATCGAAACCCAAGGCGAAACCCAAGCCGCCGCCCGTGCAGGACGCGCACGCTCGCCGCGAGCTCGGCAAGATCCGCAAGGCGCTCGCCGCCTGCGCAGCCTTTGCCGCATCGCTCGACGGCCTGCCGTCGCCGGCGGAGGAAAAGCGCCAGGCGTTCCTCGACGCTGTTGCCAAGCTCAAGCGGTAGCGGCTCATGGCGCAGAAACCGCAGAAACCAGCCAAGCCCAAGCCGGGCAACCAGGATGCACCCCAGCCAGCGAAGTCCGTAGCGACCAGCGCGGCCGGGGCGGCGGCACCGAAGGCCGCCGCCCCGATGGCGGTGCCTGCTGCGGATCCCGGCGCGCAGCTCGTGTCGGTGTCGGAGAACCTGGCGCTCGCCGCCGAGGCGCTGCGCGAGGGCATGGAGCGTGCCGACTATACGCGGGCCACAATGGCCACCGCGAACCTCGACGCGGCGAAGGTGAATGCCGAAGCGGCGAAGTCGCTCCGCGAGGGGATCACGGCGCTGGCCGCCGGTGTCACCCAGCTCGCGGCTTTGACGGCGGCGGCGCAGGCGCAAGGCGACGCCGGCGGCGTCGACACGCTGGCTCGGACCGGGATCACGGCGCTCAAGCCGATCCTGGGCGCGCTGCCTTCCGGGTTCCTGAAGGGCAACGTGGAAAACCACCGCGAGATCTTCAACAAGGTCTGCCGCCGCATCGACGGCGTGCGGACGGAGATGGACGATGCTGCCTGAAGATCCTAATCCGAGCCCCGAACCAAATCCCGATCCGAACCCGGATCCAAACCCTGATCCCAATCCGAGCCCAGATCCCTCACCGGCCCCGAACGGTTGGTCGTCCGGTCTCTCCGACGACGATCGCGCCCTGGCGGAAATCAAAGGCTGGGACACGCCTGAAAAGGTCATCGGCTCCTACCGCGATCTGGAGGGCAAGCTCGGCGCCGACAAGGTTGTGGTGCCCGGCAAGGACGCCGACGACGCCGCGATCGCCGACTTCCACAAGCAAATAGGCGTGCCCGACGATCACGCCACCTACACCTTTGCCGAGGCCGAAGGTCGCCAGGCCAACGAGCAGGACAAGGCCTTCCAGGAGACCATGCGTCCGCTGCTCGCCAAGGCCGGCGTGACGCAGCGTGGGCTCGACGTGCTGACCGAAGGCTTCAACGGTTTCACGGGGCAGCTCGCCCAAGAGGCGCAGACCGCCGATGCCGATTTCGTCAAGGCTTCCGAGGCGGCGCTCCGCAACGAATGGCCGGGCGGCGACTACGACAAGAACACCGACATGGCCAACCGCGCCATGCGCCACTTCGCCGGCAAAGATCTCGCCTCCGAGCTCGCCCAGGTCGAGATGAAGTCCGGGCGCTTCCTGATGGATGATCCGCGCATGTTGCGTCTCTTCGCCAAGGTCGGCCAGTCGATCTCCGAGGACGGCGTGTTGCCGGCCGGTATTGGTGCCGACTTCCAGTCGCCGACCGCGATCAAGGCCGAGATTACGCGCCTTCGTGCGAACGAGGCCTACAGCAAAGAAAATCACCCCGAGCACAAGGCGATCACCGAGAAGGTCGCCCAGCTTTACGAATTGCTGCCCGAGGAGGGCGGCGACTAATCCCGCCGTGGTTGTCGGGGCCGGGTAACCGGATTGCCGGTCCGGCCCCGACACCAAAAAGGAGACCTTGAACCCGGATAAGGCCGCGAAAGCAGCCCCCGGTTGACAGCGGGAAAGACCGCCGCCGATGAGGCCGGGCGTGACCGGCCAGGAAGGGTCCGGAGACCGGGCAACCCTCCCGCAGATGCACCGCAAAGCAACTGATAGGAGGGCAGAAAATGTCCGCAGAAGTCCCCAAGAATTTCGCAGCGAAGTTCAAAGACGACTGGATCATGCTGGTCCAGCAGCGCGGCCCCAAGCTGCGCGGTACCGTTCGCGAAAACCCCGACATGCTCGAAGGCAAGCTCGGATATTTCGACCGCATCGGCTCGGTCGCCTCGAAGAAGAAGACCACGCGGCATGGCGACACGCCGATCATCAACACGCCGCATTCCAGGCGCCGCATCATCCGCGACGTCTTCCAGATCGCCGACATGATCGACCGGTCCGACGTGCGGCGTATGATGAAGAACCCGCAGAACCGCTACGTCACGAACTTCCGCTGGGCGTTCGGGCGGGATTTCGACGACGCGGTGATTTCCGCTGCCAACGGCACGGCGTTCTCGATCGACGAAGACGACACCGCGGCATCGGTCGCGTTGCCGGCAGCGCAGAAAGTCGCGGCGGCCGCGACGGGTCTGACCAAGCCGAAGATCCTCGACACCTATCAGAAGTTCGTCGAGGCCGATGTCGATGTCGAGAATGAGAAGCTCTATTGGGCGGCTGGTCCGCAACAGTGGACCGATCTCCTCGGCATCACCGAGGTCATCTCCGCCGATTTCGTGTCCGCTAAGGCGCTCGAAAATCCGCGCGAGATCAAATTCATGGGCTTCCACTGGATCCCCTCGACGCGGCTTCTCACCGATGGCAGCGGCGACCGCCTCAACCTCGCCTGGGCGGAGACGGGGATCGGCGTCGCCGCCGACATGGATCCCTTCGTCGATGTCGGGCCTCGCCGCGACAAGCAGTCGAACACGCAGATCTACATGGAGTGGGAGATCGGCGCGACGCGGGTCGAGGACGAGAAGGTCGTCGAGATCGCCTGCGTGGAACCCTGATCCGGGGCTGACCAAACCGTGAGCTGACCGGGGCGCCCGAGTGCACGCCGTGCACAGGGCGCCCCGGACCGAACCGAAACTGAAGGAGACGAACGATGGCAGTAGCCAACACCAAAGCGACGGTGGTCTCGAACCGCGATGCGAGCCCCGCCAAAATGAACCCGGTACACCTCGAAGGTGGCCGGCTCCGCGAAATTGTCGGCGTGGCCGAAGTCGCCGCGGCCGACGATGATGATTCCGTCTATCGGCTGGGCGCGGTCCATTCGTCCTGGCGGATCTCCGACATCCTGATCGCCAACGACGCGATCACCCTTGGCACCGTCTACAATCTCGGCCTTCACGAAACGGCGGAGAATGGGGGCGCGGCGAAGGACGACAATTTCTTCGCCTCGGCCGTCGATCTGAGCTCGGCCGCCGCTTTTCGCAGCCTGCTCTACGAAGCCACGGCGGCGAATATCGACAAGGCGGAGATGAAGCTCTGGGAGTTGCTGGGCGAAAGCGCGGATCCCAATCGCTTCTACGACGTCACGCTCACCGGCGCCACGGTGGGCACGGCGGCCGGCACGCTCGCCGCCCGCATCCAGTACAGCGACGGCACCTAAGCGGGGAAGCGGCTCCGGAACCTTGCTCTGAACAGTCCGGGGCCGCACCCGGTTAGCCCATGGCCACCGTCACCCAAATCGAGAACCTGGCGCTCGGCATGCTCGGCGCGAAGCCGATCACCGATCACGACCAGCCGGACAGCACGGCGGCCAGCGCCATGAAAGTGCTGTTCGACGATACGCGGGACGCCACGTTGCGCGCCCATAACTGGAATTTCGCAACCGAGCGCTTTTCCGCCCCGCTCGACGGCACGCCGGACTGGGGCTTCGGCAATCAATACCAGCTCAGCCAGGATCCATTCGTGCTCCGCGTCGTGGAGCTTAACCCCGATCGCCACGGCCTCGATGCCGACTTCAAGGTAGAGGGGCGTCATATCCTTACCGACGAGGGCGATCCGCTGGAATATCTCGGCATCATCCGCGTCACCAACCCCGCGCTTTTCGATCCGCTCTTCGTCGACGTGCTGGCCGCCCGCCTGGCTTGGAAGGGCGCCTACCGGATCACCCAGTCACGCGAGATCGAGCGCGACAAGAAGGCCGATTACAAGGACGCGCTCCGCGAGGCGCGCTCGGTCGACGCCCAGGAGGGAACGCCGGCGGCGGCCTTCCGCTCGCGCTTCCTCGAAGCGAGGGACGAATAATGGCGCGCGCGCGCCCGATCATCACCCATTTCAACGGCGGCGCGATCTCGCGCAAGCTCGACGGCCGCCCGGATCTGGCCTGGTACCATCATTCCTGCCGTTTCATGCGCAACGCCTGGGCCTGGCCGCACGGTCCGACCGAGGGGCGCGGCGGTCTGGCCTATGTCTCGGAGATCAAGGCGAGCGCCAACCGCACGCATTTGATCGAATACGAGTTCGACAAGACACAGGCCTACATGATCGAGGCCGGCGACCGCTATTTCAGGTTTTTCCGGGATCACGGTCAGATCGTCGTGCCGGCGACCGACGCCGCGATCGCGAATGGCGACTTCACTGCCGGCATCGCGAGTTGGGACGAAAAATCGACCGGCGGCGGCGCCAACGCGATCAGCCATGACGCGGTCGGACTTCGTCTCACGCTGACGCCGGATGGCACCGCCGCCGACGATATCGGCTGGGCCGAACAGGCCGTAACGGTCGGCGCCGGCTTCAAGGACAACGAGCACGGTTTGCGCTTCCGCTGCGACGGCCGCCCGGGCGACGAGCTGGAGATCCGCATCGGCACGACGACCACCGGCGCGGAGATCCTCGATACCGTGCGGACACCCGGCGAGCATCTGATCGCCTTCACGCCGGGCGTCACGACCTTCTACGTGCAATTCCGGGCGGCCGGCGCGCGCCAGGAAAAAGTGCTTCACATCGACGACGTCGATCTCCTGAATGACACGCCGATCGAGCTGCGCACGCCCTATCTCCAGGCCGACCTTTTCGACGAGGCCGGCCGCTTCCGGATCAAGTTTCATTCGACCGAAGATGTGCTCTACCTGGTCGTTCCGGGCTATCCGGCACGGCGGCTGGAGCGCCGCGGCAATACGACCTGGTCGCTCTCGCCGGTCAATTTCATCGACGGTCCCTATCTCGACGAAAACACGACGGTCACGACCCTCACGCCCTCGGCCGCGACCGGCAACGGCATCATGCTGACCGCCTCGGCGGTGACCGGGATCAATGACGGCCAGGGTTTCCTCGACAGCGATGTGGGTCGGCTGGTTTCGGTCAAGATCGGCGGCGACTGGGGCTACGCGATCATCACGGCACGAACCAGCGAGCTCATCGTCGTGGCCGACGTGCTGGTCGATTTCGGCGGCACCACCGCCTCGGCCGCCTGGCGGCTCGGCCTGTGGTCGGACACGACCGGCTATCCCGCCGCCGTCACCCTGCACGAGCAACGCCTGGGGCTGGGCGGCGGCACGACCGTCAACCCGGCGCGCATCGACCTGTCAAAGTCGACCTTCTTCGAGACCTTCACCCCCGGCGCCAATGACGCCGATCCGGTGCCCTACACGATTGCCGCAAAGTCGGCCTCGGTGTTCTGGCTCGCCTCCGGCGCCAAGCACCTCCTGGCCGGCACGCTGGGCGGGGTGCACCGCTTCAAGGGCAAGGGTATCGACGAGCCGATCACCCCGGCGACGCCCGATCGCAAGCCGGCCTCCGAAGCCGGTTGCGCGGATCTCCGGCCGGCGACCATCAATCCGGCGGCGCTCTTCGTCGACCGTTTCGGGCGCGCGTTGCACGAGCTCGCCTTTTCGTTCGAGGTGGACGGCTACAAGGATCCCGACATCTCCCAGCGTGCGGAACACCTGCTGCTCGGCGGCATCACCTCGATCGCCTATCAGGGCCGCCCGGCGCGGATCAACTGGGCGACGCGGACGGATGGCCGTTTGCTCGGCCTGACCTACCAACGCGACGAGGGCATCACCGGGTGGCACGAGCATCCGGTTGCGGACTTGACCCAAGTCGGCGCCGTGGTCGAGGCCGTGGGCGTCATCCCGTGTGCGGTGTGCGACGAGCTCTGGGCGATCGTGCGCCTGACGATCGGCGGCGCCACCAAGCGCTATGTCTGCTATCTCAAGGACGGCCTGGCCGAAGACGCGCCGGTCGAGGATAGTTTCTTCGTCGATTTCGGCGTCACCCTCGACAATACGGGCAAGTTCGCGTCCGGCACCGACGCCTGCACGCTGACCCCAGGCGCCACAACAGGCGACGGCGTGACATTCCTTGCAGGTGCTGCCGTCTTCACAGCCGGCGACGTCGACCAGTTCATCAAGCGCCGCTATATCGATCCAGCCGACGCCGAGGACGAAAACGGTTTTGTCAAATACAAGACGGCGGTGGCCAAAATCACCGGCTTCACGTCGGGGACGGACGTCACGGCCGACATCCTGGTCGATTTTCCCTCCACTGCCGTCATCGCCGCCACCGACTGGCGTCTCACCGTCTCGACCGTCTCCGGCGCCGATCATCTTGAAGGTGAGACCGCGCAGATCTGCGGCGACGGCGCCGCCCAGGCGGCCAAGCTGGTCACCGGCGGATCCGCCACCCTCGACCAGCCGGCGGCCACCGTCCATTTGGGGCTCGGCTACCGCACCAAGATCGTGCCGACCCGGCGCGAGCTCGGCGGCGAGGGCGTCACCACCATGGGCGCCAAGCAGCGCGTCGCCTCGCTGATCGTGCGCTTCTTCAGGTCGGCCGGCTGCAAATACGGCCCCGCCGAGAACGATCTGCAAACGCTCACGACGCGCCCGGAAGGCCTGCCCGGCGACACGGCGATCCCTCTTTTTACAGGCGACAAGCACGTGAACTACGACGGCGATTTCGACCGCAAGGGCGATCTCACGATCGTCCAGGACGAGCCCTTGCCCTGCACAATCACGTCGCTCATCCCCAGCACGGAAGCACACCCAACATGAGCGAGGGGGCGACATGATCGGCTTCCGTCCCATGGTGCCGGACGATCTTCCACGACTTGGCACGCTCCAGGAGGCCGAGGCCTATCTCGGCCCGCAACTGGGCGACGCCGGTTATGCCGAGGATCTATGCGCCGTCGGCTTCGCCTGGACTGGCGTGCACGGCGTGCGCGTGGTCGCCTGCGGCGGCGTCGTGGCGCAGACCGCCTGGCGCGGCTATGCCTGGATGCTGATCGGGGCGGTGCCGCGCGCCGCCTGGCTCGCCATCCTCCGCAAGTCGCTCGACGTCATCCGCCGCGCCCATGTCGCGGGATTGCGGCGCATCGCCGCCGAGGTCGATCTCATGTTCGCCGCCGGCCACCGCTTCGCGCTCATGCTTGGGTTCGAGCCCGAGGGCATCACGCGCTGGGTCGGCCCCTTCGACAAGCCCTTCGTGTCCTATTCGAGGTACGGGCCATGAGTATCGCGCCATGACCGGGATTGAAGTCGCCGTCGGCGCGACGCTCCTGTCCAGTGCCGTGGGCGCGGCCTCCGCCATTTCGCAGGGCCAACAACAGGCGGCGCTCGCCGATTTCAACGCCCAGGTCGCCGAGGACGAGGCGCAGGCGGCGATCGACGCGGCGGCGCTGGCGGAAGAGCAGGACCGGGCGCGCAGCGAGGCGCTGATATCGACCGGCCTGGCCCAGGCCGGGGCGTCGGGCGTGCGCGGCGATACCGGCGCGCCGCTGATCGTGCTGGCGGAGAACACCGCGCAGGCCGAGCTCGACGCGCAGACGATCCGCTTCGGCGGCGCCGTTGGCGCCGCGCGCGGCCGCTCCAAGGCCTCGGCCCTGAAAGTCCAGGGCGATTTCGCGGAGAGCAATTCCTTCGTTCGCGCCGGCGCCACGCTCTTGACCGGTGCCTCACGCGCCGGCGATCTCCTGGGCGGCGCCTCGCCCAAGAAGGCGTGAGGCGATGGCCACGATCCCCCGCATCTTCGCCCGCCGCCAGCTTCCCGCCGTTGCCCCCAACGTTGCGGTCAGCCCCAACATCACCGGCGCCGGCGACGTCAACCGCTCGCTGGCGCAGCTCGACGCGCGGGTCGCGCGCTTTGCTCAGGTCGAAGTTACCGCCCGGAGGACGGCGGCGCTGGCCGGCGCGGAGACCGGCGCGATCAAGGAGCTTTCCGAGCTCCAGGCGGCCTTCGAGAAGGATCCCGATCACAAGACCAAGGCCCAGCGCTTCGATGTGAAGTCGCGCGAGATCCTGGCCCGCCACGGGGCCGCGCTCGACCGCGTAACCAGCCCGATCTTTCAGCGCAACCTCTCACGCATCACCGCCTCGAAGATGCTGGCGATCACGCGCCTGGCGCGGCGCCAGGAGATCGACGAGGCGCGCGGCGCGCTCAATTCTTCGCGCGGCGTGTTCCTGACCGATGCGCTCAAGGCCGGGAGCGCCGCCGAGCGCGCCGTTTCCATCCAGGGCTTCACCGACCAGCTCGTGCGCGCCAAGGCGGCGGGGCACATCTCCGCCGTCGAGGCCGAGCGCATCGGCCGCGGCTTCCGCGCCGAGCTCGGTGAAACGCTAGCGATTAGGATCTTGCGCAGCAATCCCAGCGCTTTGCTGAAAGTGTTGCGGTCGGTTAGCGGCCGTACGCGGGAAGGCCGTAGGGTCCTGCAGAACCCTGATGGTTCGGTTTCCACCGAAGAAACCGTGACCGTCACGGATCGGCGGATCAACGGAGGGCGAGCAACCAACATTCCGACGATATTCAACGGCCAGCGTGTCAGTCAGGCTCAGGCAATAGAGAATATCGCGAGGGCGGGGGGTAAGGACCCTGAAACGGGTCGCAAGTTGGAAGGGTTTGACACGATCGAAGCGGCCACCGCCGCAGCACGAAAGCGCTCAGAAGAACTTGGGCGTTCGGTTGGGCGCGGCGGCAATGTCTTTGATGCTATATCGCCCCGCCGCCGCGAGCGGCTGATCTTCCAGGCCGAGCGCGCCGTGAAGGCCTTGGGCGCCACGGCGCGGCGCGAGACGCTGGACATCGCCCGCAACCGGTTGGCCCGGCTCCAGGCGCAGGGCAGCGAGGTGCCCAAGGACGAGCGTTTCAGCAAGGTCTCGCTGAGCCGCCAATTCGGCGAGCGGCGCGGCGGCCAGATGTTCGAGGCGCTGGAGGGCGCGCGGCGCTTCGGCGACATGATGGTGAAGCTCCGGACCGCCGCGCCCGAAGAGGTCAAGGCGCTGCGGGCGGAGCTCAACGCCAAGACCAAGACCGACAAGGATTTCATTCTGAACCGCCAGCGCCGGCGGGCCTTCGATCAGGCGCTGCGGGCGCGCAATATCTCGCTGACCAAGGATCCGGCGGCGCATGTCGTGGCCTCGGATGAAACGGTCGGCGCCAAGTTCCAGGCCATGACTGCGCTGCTCGGCGATGCCAATGCCAGCCCGGCGGCCCGGCGCGCGGCGACCCAGGCGTATGTCGCTTCGGTCCTGGCCGCCCAGGAGCGCATGGGCGTGCCGGCATCGCTGCGCAAGGTGCTGCCCGAGATCGCCGTGCAGGGCGAGGTCGAGCGCTTCCGCAACATTGACGTCCGGACCGGCGGCGCGATCCTCAAGGACCTGAACGAACGCTACGGAACGGCCGCCCCGGCGGTGTTCCGCCAGTTCGCCAAGAGATTGTCGCCGGCCGGGCGGGTGCTCGCGACGATGCCGGCCGGCGATGCCTCCAACCGGCTGGCGGCCGCCGTCAAGCTCGGCGAGAAGAAGCTCACGGAATTGGCGGCGCTCCAGCGCGGCGACAGCGTCAAGATCGACGAAGCGGTAACCAAGGCGTTGCGGCCCCTGGAGGGCACCTTTGCCGGGCATATCGGCGCCGACCAGACGGCGCTCGATTATCGCGGCGCGGTCCGGTTGCTCGCACTCCGGCGCATCGCGGACGGCGAGCGCAATGTGGCGGCGGCCGCGCGCCAGGCGGCGCGCGAGGTCATCCTCGACCGCTACGAGATCTTCGACAGCTACCGGGTGCCCAAGGCGCTGGGCGATCTCAAGGTCAGCGAAGTCAATGTCGGCGCGCGGCGACTTCTGTCCAACCGCGACTGGTTGGGATCGCTGCGGTTCGATATCGTCACGCGCGGCAGCGCCATCCCGCGCAAGGCGGCGCGCCAACAAGCAATCAATTCACTGCGCGCCAACGGCACCTGGCGCTCGGCCCCAGAAGAGGACGGGCTCATTCTGTTCTGGGGCGACGGCCGGCCGGTCACCGTCAACGGCGAACCGGTCAAGGTGCCCTGGACCGGGCTCTCGCAGGCCGGGCGGGCGGTGGTGAGCCCGGTCGACATCAAGCGCAGCCAGGAGGATCTCGGGCCATTCCTCGGCGCCGCCAACGAGGCGTTGCGCATCAAGGAGCGTCTGGAAAAGCGCGGCGCCGAGTTTCTGCGGGGGCTCGTGCAATGACGCTCTTCACCGAAGGGATCGAGCGCGGACCGGCGCCGCATATCCTCGACATCGAGGCGGCGACGGAAGACTTCACCCGCGCCACCGGGCTCGAAGCGATCATCCGCAGCCCGTTCGCCTCGACCTTCCGGGCCGCCGAGCTTGAGCGCGAGGATCCGCGCCAGACCGGCAGCTTCTTCGAGGGCCTGGCGGAGAGCGGCGGCCCGTTCGCGCCGTTTGCGTCGGGCGCCGTAAGCCGCGCCGGCGAGCCGCTCTCGCGTAACCTGCCGCAGGCCGAAGCCAAAACGCGCGTCGAGGCCGCCGGCGTCGAGCTCAAGATCCCGGTCGCCGGGATCCGCGCGGCGGCGCTCGATATCCTGATTGCCCGCAAGCGAGCCGAGGCGGAGCGCCAGGCCGCGATCGCGCGCACGCCGACCACGGCAGGCTCCGTGACGCTGGGGCTTGCCGTATCCCTGCTGGCCTCCGCCGTCGATCCGATCAATGTGGGCGCGGCCTTCCTGCCAGTCTTCGGGGCGGCAAGACAGTTGCGACTTCTACAAGGCGCGCGTTCTGCGCTCGGCCGGACCGGCATCCGCGCCGGCATCGGCACCGTCGAGGGTGTCGCGGGCGCGGCGTTGGTCGAGCCGATCATCGCGGCCGCCGCCGACGCCGAACAGGCCGATTACGGACTTGCCGACAGCTTGCTCAACGTAGCGGTGGGCGGTCTCCTCGGTGGCGGTTTGCATGTCGCCGCCGGTGCCGTGCAAGGTTCCTTCGGTTATGCGGCGGCGCGCGCCGACCGGCGCACCCGCGAGGCGGCGTTGCGCGTCGTCGTTGGCCAGCTCGCGGAAGGCAAGACGCCGGAGCTCGGCCCGCTCTTCAAGGCCGATCCGGGCTTTCGCCGCTCGTTGATGGACACGACGGCGCTGCCACGAACCGCCGAGGATCTGACCGCCGCCGCCGCGCGCCGCGCGGTGCGCGGCGAAGAGATCGATCTCGATCCGGCGCGTTTCATGAGCCGGTCCGACGCCGAAGGGACGCCGGCGCCAGTCAATACCGATGGCGCGGCGCGGGGCGAAGCCGGCGCCGAGATCGAGGCTGGCGAGGCCCTGATCGAGATGCTGGCCGATCTCCGCAAGGGCGAGCGCTTTCGCATCCAGCCGCGCACGCTGGTTCAATTCATCATCGACCGGGGCGGCATCCAGGATCCGGGCGGCGAGCTCCGTGCCGCCGGCGCGCCGGGTCGGCTTCGCCGGCCCAAGGCTGGACAGCGTCAGGACGATATCGGCGAGGTGGCGCACGAGTTCGGTTTCTTCAAGGAACGCCCCTCCGTACCGGAGCTGATCGACGCGCTCGTCGACGAGCTCCAGGGATCACCGCCGCGTATTCATCCGCAAGACGTCGAGCTCGCCGCGTCTTTCGAGCGCCGCCGGGCCTTCGCCCAGGAGCTCGACGAGCTCGGCATCGATCCCAAGACCATGAGCGACAACCAGGTCGCCGCGGCGCTGGCCGAGGCCGATCGGGCGCGCTTCCGGCAAACGCCGGAGTTCCTGCGCGAGGAGGGCATGATCGACCTGACGGGCTTGGAGCCCGAGCTCGACAGCGCCGCCGCGCGGCTCGACAGCGTCGAGGCGATCCGCGTGGCCGATCCCGAGGCCAGCGCACGCGCCGATGCCGATCTCGCGGCGATGCCTGATGACCCCTTCGCCTTCGCCGACGATCTGACGGCCGAGATCCTGATCGAGGCCAAGGCGATCGAGGCGCGTCTCGGTGCCGAAGGCGCCGTCGACGCCGCGCTCAAGCCCTTCGACGATTTGTTTGAGACGGCGGACGCCTATGGCCGCGCGCTCAAGGAAGCGGCGTCATGCGCCAGGGCCAGAGGGTGAGGCCATGACGATTTCCTTCGACAAGTGCATCGCCTCGATCCAGAAGGCCGCCGGGCGCAAGCTCTCCGATGAGGAGCTCGACACGCTGCTGGAGGGTCTGCAGAAGAAGATCCGCGCCAAGACGGCGAGCTTCTTCCCCGATCCCGCCGGCGCCGCCGCCGAGGAGCTGGCGGAGGAGATCGCGCTCGCCGTCAAGATCGAGCGCCGCAATGCCGCGCTCAACGTGCGGGCGCGCCTCGATGCGGTCGAGTTCGTGCGCAGCGAGTTCCCCAACGACCCGGCGCTCGGCCTGGAGAGCCTGCTTGTCGGCGTCAACCGTTCGCGGCTGGGCTCGCGCTTCTCGGTCGCGGCCACGCAACAGGCGTTGATGGGCGATTATCTCGGCGGCTTCTTCGCCGACATGGAGCGGGAGAAGCTGACGAGCGTGCTCAATTCCGGCGCCCTCGACCGCGAGATCGCGCAGGCGCTGTGGAAGCTCGGCGACGAGAGCCTTCCCTTTGGGCAGACTTCCGATTTGCGCGGGCTCGATATCCCGGCCGAGGCCGAGGCGATCGGGCGCATCATCCACAAATGGCAGGAAAAGGCGCGGCTCGACGCGAACAGGTCCGGCGCTGCGATCGGCAGGCTGGGCGGCTACATCGTGCGCCAGTCGCACGACCAACGGAAGATCCTGAAGGCCGGCCGCGACGCCTGGAAAACGGCGGTTCGCGAGCGCATCGACTGGCAACGGACGCTGCCCGACGCGGAAGACGTCCATATCGAGGCCTTCCTCGACAAGGTCTATGAGAACCTCGCGAGCGGCGTGCACATCAAGGCGCAGCGCTCGCCAACCTCAGTTGAGGGCGGCGATCCAGCCTCCGGCTTCAAGGGCTCCCGCAATATCGCGAAAGGCTTGAGTCAGGAGCGCGTGCTGCATTTCAAGAGCGCCGACGACTGGTTCGATTACAACGCCCAATTCGGCCGTGGCAGCCTGCGCGAGGCCTTCGTCGACGGGCTGGAGCGGGTGGCCCGCTCCACCGGCATGATGCAGGTGCTGGGGCCGAATGCCGAGGCCAATTTCGGGCTCGGCCCGCGCGGCAGCGCGCCGCAGGATTGGACGGTGGCGGGCCAGATCCTGAAGGGCCTGGAAGGCGAGCCCGAAGCCAAGCTCAAGCTCTCCAACGCGCAGAGCTGGTTGACCAACCGCTTCCAGGAAGTCGACGGCACGACGCGGATCCCCGGCAACGTGACCGCCGCCAACATCAACGCCATGGTGCGGGCCGGCCAGTCGATGGCCAAGCTCGGCGGGGCCACGCTCTCGGCGTTTGGAGACTTGCCGCTGTTCGCTTCGGAACTGTCCTATCAGGGCGGCGGCTTCCTGGATGGGATCGGCGTTGCGTTCAAGGGTTTGCTCGAAGGCAAGGCCAAGGGCGAGCGCCTGGAGATCCTGTCCTCGCTGGGCGTGGTTTATGACGCGGCGCGGGGCGAGGTGCGCTCGCGCTTTTCCGCCCATGACGATCTGCCGGGCGGCTGGTCGCGGCTGCTGCAAAAATTCTTCAAGCTCAACCTGCTGCAATGGTGGACCGACACGCTGACGGGCGCCGCCGCGCTCTCCATGTCGCACCGCCTGGCGCTTAACCGCTCGGTGGCCTGGGGCGCGCTCGATCCCGATCTTACGCGCACGCTATCGCTCTACGGGCTCAACGAGGCGCGCTGGAACGTGGTGCGCAAGGCGGCGACGCGCCAGGAGGACGGGCGCCACTACGTGATCCCGGACGGCATCGAGGATCTCGGCGACGAGCTCTTCGAGCGCGTTCTGGCCTTCGAGGGCCGCCCGGCGACGGCTGCCGCGATCGCGCGCTTGAAGCGCGAGATCCCGACGCAGCTCCGCGCCTATTTCATCGAGCGTTCGGAGTTCGCGGTCATCCGGCCCGACGCGCGGACGTTGGCGACGATGCGGCGCGGCACCCGGCCCGGCACGGTCGAGGGCGAGCTCCTGCGGCATGTCGGACTGTTCAAGGGGTTTTCGTTTTCCGTCGTGCAGAAGGCCGGCGGGCGCGAGATCTTCGGGCGTGGCGCCGACACCTTCGGCCAGGCGATCCGCAACGGCAATGGCGAGATGACCGGCCTGGCCCGCATGGTCGCCATGACGACGCTCTTCGGCTACGGCGCGATGACCGCCAAGGAGCTGCTCAAGGGCCGCACGCCGCGCGATCCCCGCGACCCGGAAACCTGGTTCGCCGCCATGGCCCAGGGTGGCGGCGCCGGTATCTACGGCGATTTCCTCTTCGGCGAGATGCGCAACCGCTTCGGCGGCGGCGTATTGACGACGGCCGCCGGGCCGGTGCTGGGCGGGGTGCAGGACATATTCGACCTGGTGGGCCGGATCCGCGAGGGCGACGATCCGAGCGCGGCGGCCTTCCGCCTGGCGCTCACCAACACGCCCTTCGCCAACCTCTTCTACGTCAAGCCGGCCTTCGACTACCTGATCGGTTACCAGATCTCCGAGGCGCTTTCGCCGGGCTATCTGCGGCGCCTTGAAAACCGTGTGGAGCGTGAGAACGGCCAGACTTTTATCATTCCGCCATCGGAGTTCGCCCAATGACGATCACCGTCGATACAAACCGCTGGGCATATCTGGGTAATGGAGCCACGACCGGCTTCGACTACACAAACAAGATCTTCGCCAGCGCCGATCTCAAGGTCTATGTCGACAGCATCTTGCAGACCGAGACGACGCATTACAGCGTGACCAATGTCGGCGAGCCCGATGGCGGCAAGGTGAACTTCGTCACCGCGCCGCCGGCGCCGGCGGTGGCGGGCACAAAGAATGTCGTCATCGTGCGCGACGTGCCGGCGACCCAGCTCCGCGATCTGCGCGCCTTTGGAAACTACGATCCGGTCGGCCATGAAACCGCCGACGACAAGCTCACCGTTCTGATGCAGCAAATCGCCGATCTGATAGACCGGGCGCTGGTGCTGGCGGAGAGCGATCCCGATGGCATCGGCACGCTGCCCGACAAGGCGACGCGGGCGGGAAAGACGCTTGCTTTCGATGGGGCGGGCGATCCGATCGCCGGAGCTACCGACATATCGGCCCTCGCGCTCACCTACGTTACCGAGTTGTTCGACGGTGACGCCAACGAGACCGACTTCACGCTCTCGACGGCGCCGGCATCGGTCGACGTGACCGAGGTCTTCATCGACGGTGCCCGCCAAGTCCCGCTCACTGATTACACGCTTTCTGACACTACGCTCACTTTCCTTGTGCCGCCGCCGGTTGGCACGGGCATCATTCATGTGCGCTACGGGGCCGCCTTCGCCAGCGTGCCGAGCGACGGATCTGTCACGCTCGCCAAGATGGCGGCCGACGCGGTCGACTGGGTAGTGCACGCCGTGCACAAGGTCGCGGGGAACATTCCGTTCTTTGGGGCCTCGGGCGTGCCGGCGCTGCTCGCCCCGCCGGCGACGGCCCAGGTGCTGGGCGAGAGCGGCGGGCTGCCGGCCTGGACCGACCACGCCCTGGTGCAGGCCTTCATTTCCGGTTGCGTGCCGTCCAGTGCGGCGGATGCCGCGCACGACATCTCGTTTACCGCCGGCAAATGCCTGAACGCCGCCGGGACCAAGGTGTTGACCCTGCCGGCTTTCACCAAGCAGTTCGACGCCGCGTTTGCCGAGGGCGACGCCGCCGGCGGCTTCGGGGCGGCGCTGCCGACGAGCGGGACCTACTACATCTTCGCGATCACCAAGGATGCCGACGCCTCGGTCGACTACTTCGGCGATACGTCGAGCACCGGGACGAACGTTCCGAGCGGCTGGACGGTCGAGCGCGAGGTCTACCGACACATAACGGACGGCAGCGACGATCTCCTGCCATTCGACGGCTATGCCTTGGCCGGCGGGGCGCTTGAAATCGAACTGCGGACCGGCACGCTGGATATCAACAACGCCCCCGTGGCCAGCACCAGAACCATAGGCACGCTTTCGGTGCCGGCCGGCAAGGAATACGCGTGTTTCTGCGCCTGGGGCATGGGTCCGATCGGTATTGGCGCGTCAAATCCCGGTTGGGTGCACCACCCCGACAAACCGGATTACACGGAAAGCACCGGCAGTGCGGGGGCGGGCATCATCGGCAGCTCCGACACGACAAGCCAACATATCCCGAGCGGCAACGTTCACGTTCGCACGAACGCAAGCCAGCAGGTTGCCTACCGAACGACCAAGGCGATCACGCTGTCCATTGTCCTGCATCGCTGGATCGACGATCGGATCGCCTGACGACAACGAGAGGAGAGCGAAACCATGACTATGATGCCACGAGACGATGGCGGAGCCGCTGTGCAGATGGTGGCGTCGCGCTTCGACGATGGTGACAAGATCGCTATCGGCGCCGCAAGCGTGCCGTCGATCGCCATCACGGGCAGCGCCGACCTCGGCGAAGTCGACGGGGCGAACTTGGTCGCCGATGCCGCCTGCCATTACAAGATCGGTGCGGCGCCGACGGCGGTCGACGACAAGGACAGCCAGTATTTGCCGGCCGACCAGATCGTGTGGACCCCACTCAAGGATGGCGACAAGGTCGCGGTGATCCGGCACGGCACCTCGTCGGGCAACCTCTACATCATGCCGACGAGCGCCGGAGTGACGCCCTGATGCTGGTGACGCCAGGCCGGATGATGATGCCGTTGCGGGCGGGAGGGGCGGCCGCTGGCGACGGGCGCACGCTCGATCTCCAGTTTGCCGCCGATGGAACCTTGGTTCCGCGCGTCGGGCCAACCCCGGCGTTTGTCAATGCTACGACGACAAACCACTGGCTTGGTGTGAGCAAAGCATGGAATGCCGGGGCGGCGAACACTCCGCGTTTTCCGTACAATCCTGCGACGAACCTGCCGCTTGGGTTGCACATCATCAGCAACGCTAACAACCCGCTCGATTACAGCCGGGACATGACCCAGGCCAACTGGGTGAAGTCGAACATCACGGCGGCAAAGGATGCGACCGGGCTTGATGGGGTCGCAAATTCCTGCTCGACACTCACGGCTGATGCGGCCAACGGCACATGCCTTCAGGTTCTGGTGACAGGCAACAGCTACCACGGGATCAGCCTTTGGGTGAAGCGCAAGACCGGCACTGGCGTCGTCGAGTTCACCGACGATGGCGGCACGACCTGGGAGGAATTGGAGGATCTGTCCGCCAGCGAGTTTAAGATGTACACGCCGCTGTTGCCTCTCTCGACCAAGACCTCAAACCCTGAATTTGGCTTTCGGATCGTCACAAGCGGCGATGAAATCGAAGTGGATTTCGTTGGGGCTGACGTGCACGGCGCTGTTGGTGTGCCGACCGGGCCGGGCGGGCTGATTGAGACGGTTACGTCCACCGTCATTATGGGCACCGATCAGGTGACGATCACCGGTACCGATTTTTCCGATTTGTACAATACTGACGAGGGCACCATCGTCGTCGAGGTTGATTTTATCGAAAACCTCGGCTCCTCCGCCGCCAACAGCCTATTCCATCAAGGTGTCGATCACGACCTTTTCGCTATAGGCGACACGGACAGTTTTGTCACAAACGCCATTTGGTCGAGTTGCAGCGCATTCCGCGCCGGCAAGCTGCGTTCCCGCATCTATGCAGCAGGTGTCAGTGAGTGGGAGCATTACGCCAATTCCACGCCCTGGCAGGACAACGCCGCCGGGCAGTTCAAGGTGGCCATCGGATGGGATAAGCCCGCGTCCACAGTGACCAAAGTTGAGAATGGCATCGAGTTGGATCACGAGACGGCGGTTCCGAACATGCCGACCGGCGAAGATCGGCTCCGAATTGGCCGCGTCACGACCAGCTTGAACGGCGGGTACATCAAGCAGTTTGTCTACTACCCGACCTACAAAGGGCGCTCCGAAATTCTGGCGTTGGGGACACTGTAGATGGCGAGAAAAGTCGAAATCGTTGAGGATTTTGTTGGGGTGGAGGGCACGACTTGGCTCGTAACGCCGATCGAGGACGGCAAGAAAGGCGTCACAGCCGGGCCGTTCGACACCGAAGCCATAGCAAAATCAGAGGCCAATAAATCCAGATCACGGCTCGGCTGGGCGAAGTCAAACGCACCCGATGAAATACAGCGACGCCCCGCCGACGTTAGGCAAGGAAGGGGGATCTAGCATGCCGACATGGCCAGAACGTGGAGATCCGTCGGAGCTCTTCGTGGATCCTGACAACGGAAACGACGAATACGACGGGCAAACCCGACGATGGGCTAAACAGTCCATCCAGGATGCGCTTGACAGCATCCCCGTCGTGCAGACCGGCGGCAGCCCTGCCGTCCCTGTGAATGCCAGGCACGGTGGCAGGATCCACTGCATGGACGGGCGGCACGACGTGGGCTCTGGCCTTGTCATGCGGCGCGGTCTGCCGATCGAACTCGACGGCGTTTACAATCCGGTGCTACGCACGTCGACCAGCGGCGGCGAAATGATAATGAAGGGGCCGACGCTCTACAGCTCGGATACGATCAAGCCGCAATCCTTGATCCGGCTCGGCCTCGCCGCAGACGACGAGATCAACCAGAACGCCTACGGCCACAAGTTTCGCAACCTCATTTGGGAGATGGCCGGCGTCACCAAATATTGCGTCGACGCGGAACGCTGGAATATGGGGCTGGTCGAGGGTTGCTCCTGGCGTCACCTCGACTTGGCGACTGAGCCGGATAGCTTCTGCGTTCGCAATCAGGGCGAAAATATCGGCGGCTCCGACTGTTCGTGGATCCACATGGTCGATAACGAGTTCAATTCGAGCGGGCTCTATCGGAACACCGCGCCCACGACGCAGGGCTTGAACGCGAACCATCATTGTTTCAACCGCAATATCGGATTTTCCGGCGGCACGCGAACGGAGGCCATGATCTCCCTGGAAAACGCGCAAGGCTGCTGGATCGAAGGGAACAACCTCGAAGTGGTGCGCGGAACCGGCGGAAATAAGACGATGGCCATCGAGTTCCGGCCCAGCCCTGGCGGCAACGGCAACAAGCAAAACTACATTGGCGGGAATACGGGCGAGTTTGCCGACTTCTTCCTGGTGGCGGATGAGTTCTGGGCCAATCTGGTGTTTGAGACCGGTTGCCGTGTAACGACCCGCGACCAGGCAGACCCCGACGACAACAGCAAGCTGATTTGGTTCAAGACGAACGCGCTTGCGAATTTCGTCATCGATGGCGTGACCACTCCCTACGGCGGTTCCTACGATCAAAGCCCGATCGCCCGCGTCGTCGACGGCATCCAGAACACAATCCTCGATACCGGCATTTTGCCGGCGTAACCCCAAGGGGCACCCTATGGCTGACACCATCCACGACGTTATTCTTCTTACCGGCCATTCGCCGAGCTCACCCGGTTCCCGAAATCCTGGGCCGACGATGCTGCCGCGCGACGATACATACGAATACCATTTCAACTACGCGATTGCCGATCAGGTCGGCAAGCGTCTCACCCGTGCGGATAGCGGTCTCACCTGCCGCACCGAAGTCTATGCGGGCGGCGATAATCCATTTCGCCGCTGGCAAGACCGCTCAAGATTGTTGGTCGAACTGCATTGCGGATCTGCCAGCGGCAAGCCGGAGGGTCCGCGCAGCGGCACGGAAGTTCTGTACCGGGCCACTGACGGAACGGCCAAGAAAGCCGCGCAGCTCATGCAAGGCATCCTGGTTGCCGAGCTGGGCCTGCCCGATCTCGGCGTCCGGGCCGTCGATGCGGACGCCAGGGGCGCGCATATCATCCACGGCGTGAACCAGGTCGCATTGCTGCCGCAACCCTTTTTCATCGACAACGACGACGACTTCGCGGTGGCGCAAGAAACCGATTTCGTCGCGCTCTACGTCAAGGCGATCAACGCCGTTTTGGCAAATCTTCAATAGCGAGCCAGCCATGATCGACGACGCCGAAAAGAAGAGCTTGGAAGTCCACGTCGTGGCCTGCGGCGAACGCTACAGGACGATCTTCAACAGGGTGCGCCGCATCGAGGGCGTGCTGCTCGGCGCCGTCGTCGGCCTGATCGGCGCGATGTGGTGGGTGATCCAGAAGCTCGCGGACATTCACAAGGTCGTGCAGGGGGTGGGCCAATGACGTCCGTCAAACTCGTCACCGGGCATTCGGAGCGCTCGCCCGGCGCGCGCAACCTGGGGCCGACCACCGAGCCCGAGGACGATCTCTACGAATGGCAGTTCAACAAGCCGCTGGTGGCCCGCACAGTGGCATTGCTGCGCGAGCGGGGCATCGTGGCCAGCGCGGGCGGTTACCTGCCTGGCGGCGGCAACGTGGCGCGCTGGAATGGGGCGAGCGATCTGCTCGTGGAGCTCCACTGCAATGCGTTCAACCGGCGGGCTTCGGGGACCGAGGTTCTCTACGCGCGCGGCTCGGCGCGGGGCAGGGCCTGCGCGGGGATCCTGCAACGCCACCTGGTTGACAGCCTGCGGCTCCCGAACCGCCGGGTTAAGTCGATCGCGGGTGATCGGCTGCCTAGCGGACGCTGGAGGAAACGGGGAGCCTATCTGCTGTGGGGCGTGCGCCAGGTGGCGCTGATCCCGGAGCCCTTTTTCATCGACAACGACGAGGACCTGGCGCGGGCGCGCGAGGTCGACCTGGCCGCCGTTTACGCGGACGCGATCGCGGAATGCGTGGGCGCGGTTTTCAACAAGGAGAGCCCAAGATGAAATTCATTAAACCCATCCTCAATCGTTTCAAGGAGCCGAGCTCCTGGGCGGCGATCGCGGGTGCCCTGGCGCTCGCCGGGATCGACGCGCAGGCCTGGGGCGGCTGGCAATACGTCGTCTGGATCGGCGCCGGCGCGGCCGGGTTGCTGGCGGTCCTGTTGCCGGAGAAAGCTGCGCCGGCGGTTTGAGCCCCGGCAATAATCATGTGGCTCACTCTGATCCTCGGCCTGACGATCGCGGCGCTCATCGCCGCGGTCGTCTGGCTGGCGCGCGTTAACGGGCGCCTGCGCCATGAACGGGACGAAGCACGCCGGATTTCGGAGATCAAGGATGACCAGCTTAAAGACGGTGCCGATCATCGCCCTGGGGCTGGCCTTGACGGCCTGCGAGACGACACCTTCTAGCTGCCCGCCCCTCAAGGACTACACGAAAGCGGAGCGCCAGCGCGCGGTGCGCGAGATCGAGGCGCTGCCCTTCGATGCGTTCCTGCGCACGATGGTCGACGACTATTTCCTGCTGCGAAAACAAGTGCGGCGCTGCCGCTGAAACCTGTCCAACTTTCGGGCTATTTAGCCCCTGTTTGTTGTGCGAAAGGTTGGACAAGGCATTGATTTATAACGGTTTGCGGCCAACACATGGTTAACGCCGCGGATTGCAAGGGCTCCCAAGCGGCAATCGGCGCGCCAAATTCGATCGTCCGCGTGTCTGTACTTATCGGGCCGGCAAAGCCGGGAGGTCGGATTTGGGAGGAATGCATTGTCGCCTGGGTTTAACGCACCGGAATTGATCAGGGCGCAGAGGTGAAGCTCGGTCGCAGTCTCGTTCGGTTTCGACTGCTCTAGAAATGACGTTCCGTCGCCATTCGGCTTCGGTTACCAGCCGCCGCCGTCAAGCCAGGCTTCCAACTCCTCAAGCGTACCCACCCCCCAGAATGGTTCGTCGTCGACGATAATGAACGGTGAGCCGAATACACCGCGATCGAGTGACGCGTCGACCTCCCCACGCAACAATTCGCGCATTTCGTTGGATGTGATGGCGTCGGTTAAGGCTTGCCCATCGAGTTCGTGATTTGCACCGATTTCCGCGATGATTTCCGTATCGCCGATGTTGCGTCCATCGCGCCAGTAGGCGGCGTAGAGATCAGCGCCGAAGCGCTTGTAGATCTCCGGACGGTGCACCTTCGCCCATTGAAAGGCGCGCGCCGGCGGCAGTGGACTTATCGGCGGGACGCCTTTGGCGGTCTTGAATGTCAGTTCGTGCCGGCGGGCGTATCGGGCAGCGGCAGTGCGAAGGTAATCCCCCTTGAGCGGCGTCTCCAGCAGCGGTTTCAACCCCATGACCTTCAATACCGAGACGCCGAGGAGCATCGAATGCCATTCGGTCGCGCGGCCATGTCTGGCAGCTATTTCCTCGAGTCTTAGGCTGGCGAACCAGCCAAACGGCGAAAGAAAATCGAACCAGAAATCGATCTGACCTTGGTTCACCGGTTTTGGCGGCATGAGGCTGTCATGATGGTTTCGCGGTTCTGTCGGATAAGATGCGCGCTCAGACCGCGCGGGATCAGTCCAGTGACGCCAGATGGCCGTCCGATACGCTCTGTTGTAGCTCGGTCTTGCGGATCTTGCCGCTGGCTGTGAGTGGGAATTCGTCCAGCGTGAATAGCTGGTCGGGTACCTTGTATCCGGCAATGCGCTCGCGGCACCAGGCGCGTAGATCGTTCGCATTGGCAGGGGAGGCGAGCTGGATGGCGGCCGCAACGGCCTCGCCATAGTAGTCGTCCGGCACTCCGAACACGGCAATGTCAGCGATGGCTGGATGCATGCGCATCAGGTTCTCGATCTCGACCGGGTAGATGTTCTCGCCGCCTCGGATCACCATGTCGCGCAGGCGTCCGCCCGCCATGACGATTTGACCATCCGGCGTGAGTTGGCCAAGGTCGCCGGTGCGCATCCATCCGTCGGCGCGGATGGTCTGCGCGGTTCCTTCGGAGTTCTTGTAGTAGCCCTGCATCACCATCGGTCCTGCTGTCTCGATTTGCCCGATATTGCCGACGGGCAGCACCGCTCCGGTGTTGGGGTCGGTAATCCGGACCTCAGCGCCAGGCAATGGTGGACCACACGTCTTCCAGCGGTAGGGCGCCTCGCAATCGGCCAGGCTGATCAGTGTGCTCGCTTCGGTCTGACCGTACACCTGGACGACCCCCGGCACCGGAAAGCTCTCAGCACAACGCTGCAGCAACGCCGGATCCGTGTCGGCCCCCCCGCAGGTGCCGGCACGCAAGGAGCTCAGGTCATAATTCGACCGACCCGGATGGTCGAGCATCGCCAGATAGGATGTCGGCACGCCGGAGAGGACCGTGCATTTCTGCGCTTGGATAACCGCGAACATTTCGAGCGGATCGAAGCTCGGAACACTGAGGAATGTGCATCCGCGTTGGACGGTGCCGAGGATGCACATGATGCAGCCTGCGCAGTGGAACAAGGGAATGAAGGTGATCCAGCGGTCGTTGTCAGTCACTCGCAAGCGTCCGGAGATGCCCCAGGAATTGGCCATCATGCCGGCATGGGTCAGGAGTGCGCCCTTTGGGTCTCCGGTGGTGCCGGAGGTGAATTGCAAGCTCGCAGTGGCATCGGGGTCGATGTCGGGCAGCGCCGTTCGGCTGGCCCGGCCGGCTTCGAGCATCGCATCGTAAGCTTTGGTGTCTCTGGTCGCTCCGTCGAGGCAGATTATGCTTTTCAGATCCGGTAAACGGTCGCGCACCGCCCTTACCATTTCGAGGTAAGCGCTCGTCCGGAAGGTTTCGGAAAGAAAGAGGTGGCTGACTTCCGATTTTCTAAGCGCAAAAGCGAGATCGTCCGAGCGATAGTGTGTGTTGAGGGGTACCAAGACAGCGCCTGCCATCGCTATCGCGAGCTGTACGACCGGCCACTCCAAGCGATTCTCCGCGAGCAAGCCGACATGCGTTCCCGGCTCGACGCCTGTATCGACCAGCGATCGGGCCAGCGCGGTGGCGCGCTCGTGCCACTCGCCGAAGGTCATTTCGCGTCCGTTGCCGGGGACCGCGAATGCCGTCTTGTCGCCGCGTTCGGCGGCTTGAGCTGCCAGCGCGTCGCCTGGTGTTCGGTATGGAGAAAGTGCGCTCAAAGGTCGTCCGCGATCAGCGATTCCAGGCCGGCAAAGACAGTGCCGGAACCGATGGCGATTGCCAAGGATCGTTGTCGTGCAAGGTCGATCCGGCAGATGCTGGAACAGACAAAGCGTCAGATGAGGCGCCAAATGATAAGATAGCGCCGGGAATAGGAGCAGGGCCGGAGCTCGGACGGGGACCATGGACGAAGAAACTGACAGCTCTACGAGCAGTGCAGGGGGAATTGAGGGACAAGCGCCAGAACGCCCCGGTGCCGGCCGCGACTGGGGATCGATATCCTATACACTTCGCCAGCTTCAATACTTCACGGCGGCGGCGGAGCATGCCAGCGTCGTTCGCGCGGCGGAGGCCCTCAACGTTTCGCCAGCCTCCGTGTCGGCCGCAATCACGCATTTGGAATCGGTGTGCCGGCTTCAGCTCTTCGTCCGCCGGCATGCGCGGGGGCTGGTGTTGACGCCGACCGGCCGGGACATGGTGATCGAGGCATCCAACCTTCTTCACCTCGCCATGGACTTTCAGGCGCAAAGCCGTAAGCGCAGCGAATCGGTGCAGGGACGCCTGGAAATCGGCGTGCTGGTCAGCTTCGCAGCGTCCCTGACGCCGCGGGTCGTGCGGCGCTTTCTCGACAAATATCCGGAGGCCGATATCCATTGGCAGGTGGGCGATCTCGATTTTCTGGTCAATGGCCTTGAGGCCGGAAGGCTGGAGCTGGCGCTCATGTACGACTTCGACCTGCCCAGTACGCTCCGCCGTGTCGCGCTTCTGCCGTTACCACCAAAGGTGATCCTGCCGCGGACCCACAAACTGGCTGGTGGACCTACCGTTGCCTTGGCCAAATTGATCGAGGAACCCTATGTGCTTCTGGATTTGCCGCGCACCCGGGACTATTTCCTCTCGATCTTCGCGGAACTCGGTCTGGCGCCGAACGTGGCTCACCGCGAAGGTTCCGTTGAGATGCTGCGCAGTTTGGTGTCCAACGGCTTTGGATATTCGATACTGAACTACGTGAGCCCGGCCGAATTGCGCGGCGGCGGGTCCGATTTGATCGCGATTCCATTGGACCGCGAGGTTCGCGGTACGGCGCTTTCGGCGGCGTGGCACTACCGGTATCGGATGAACCGATTGGCGCAAGCGTTTCTCGATAGTGCCCAGGAATACGTGCGGGACTTCGCGCCGAGGGAACACCAGCGTCGAAAATGACGCGTGCGGCAGATCGCCGCTAGTTCGGTTTTTCTGAATTAACGCTCAGTAATTGAGAGTTGTGCTGACCCAATTTGCTTCATAAGCTTACCGCCATCTGGACGCGCTCCCCTGGACATCGAGGAGGTTCGGTATGAGCGAGAAGCGACAATTCCTCATTGAGCCGTATAGTGCCTATCACAATCCGGCGCTTCCTGAGGAAGACATCGAACTGACGCATGTCGAGAAGGGCTCGGCCTGCGGTGAGTATCTGAGGCGGTTCTGGCAGCCCATTTGCCTATCCGAGCAACTCGGAGAGTTGCCGCACAGAGTTCGGTTGTTCGGCGAGGATTTGGTCGCCTTCCGATCGAAATCGGGCGAGGTCGGTATCCTGGACCTGCATTGCAGCCATCGCGGCAGCTCGCTCGAATTCGGGATCGTCGAAGAGCAAGGCATTCGATGCTGCTACCACAGCTGGCTCTTCGCACCCAACGGCACGATCCTGGAGACACCGGGCGATCCGCCGGAAAGCCGGTTGCGCCACACAATGTGCCATGGCGCCTATCCGGTGCATGAATACAAAGGCCTAGTGTTCGCCTACATGGGGCCGCCGGACAAAATGCCGGAATTTCCGATTTTCGATACATACGACATTCCGGACGACCGGTTGGTGCCGTACTACATCACCTATCCCTGCAATTGGCTCCAGGTTCAGGAGAACGTAATGGACCCCGCACACGGGGTCTTCCTGCACACACGTATCAGCTTCACCCAGTTCGCGGACGCATGGGGTGAGCTCCCAGTTATGGATTTCCAGAAGACCCCCACCGGCATGATCTACATCACCTCGCGCCGCTGGGGCGACAACGTGTGGATCCGGTCCAACGACATCATCTTGGGCAACCAGGCGCAGGTCGGTCACATATGGGAAGATGGACAGGAGCCGAAGGGCTATGTGCGGTCGGGCATTACCCGCTGGACCACGCCCATCGACAACACGACCTGCCGGATCATCGGATGGCGCCATTTTCACCCCAATCAAGATCCGCGCGATATCGCCAACGAGGCGGAGTGCGGCATCGAGTCTGTCGACTTTTACGGCCAAGGCCCTGGCGAATCTTACGCAGAGCGCCAGAAGGTACCAGGCGATTTCGATGCGCAAGTGTCGCAGCGCCCGATCGCGAACCACCGCCTGGAGCATCTAACCGCGACCGACAAAGGCGTGAACATGTTGCGCCAGATTTTGCGCCGCGAGATCCGCAAGGTTGCCAAAGGCGAAGATCCGCAGGTTTCGCCTTTGCGCACCGAGGGACGCATTCCGACTTATGTCCACGATACCGTTGTGCGGGTTCCGCCACGCCAAGGTGTGGATGACGACAAGCTTGTCGGCGAGGTTGGCCTTGCCATTACAAAAATCAGTGTTAAGGGCGACCACCACGAAGCGGCCGGCCGCGACGAGCGGATCCGCGACATGATCGACGATTATGTTGCGTCGGCCGTGCATCTCGAATCAGCATGAGGGGGGAATTGTGACACGCGTTCCGATCCATCCAGGAGCGGTCGACTGGACCGGCGAGAACCCAGGCATCTATCTGAAGGACACCGAAGACGGTCCATGGACCGGCCTCATGTGTTTCTTCCGCATCATGGTCTCGCCGCATGGCCGCGGCAACGGCGTCGTCCTGCTCGATGAGCCGAACGCTGCAAAGGGCCTGCCTGATGCAGAGAATTTCTGCATTACCGACAATGAGCCCCTGGCGCGTTATCTCGTCGACGGCTACTTCGCCAAATTCGCTTCCTTCAAAGTCTCGCCTGGCCTGGATGCGATGTCTTATCTACCACTGACCGCCGTCAGCGCGTCGGGCGACACCACGCCGGGCGCGTCCTACGTCGAGACAATCGCCAGTACGGACTACGAGGTTGTTTGCACCTGGAAGAACCTTGACGAGGCGTTCGCGGTCGAATTGCCGAAGGAAAACACTGCAACTGGCGTGCATGAAATGTTCAGCCTGTTCATCGAATCGCCGGACGCTTCGGTGACCGTGAACGGCCGGCCGCTCAAGGGAAAGGTTTTCCCGCGCGATTTCAATGGCCGCAACAGCAGTTGTGCGTTTCTAGCGTTCTCTGAGAGCTGGGTGTTGGCCGCATGAGAAGCGGTCGCTCGTGCATGAGCAAATGACGGCGTCGGCCAACTTCGGCGCTATCGGTCCGCCCAGCGTTTTTGCGTGCTGCTGAACGAAAGCGGGGCGAACGATGACGGACGCGCTGCAACTCCTTATCGCCGGACTGGTGATCGGCAGCATATACGGTCTGGCCGGGATCGGTTTCACGGCCGTCTACAACGTCACCGGCGTGGTCAATTTCGCCCAGGGCGATTTCGCCATGATGGGGGCGATGCTGGCGATCGCCATGATGGTCGTCGGAACGCCAATGATCGTCGCCATTGTCTTGGCGGTGATTATCGTAGCGTTGTTGGGCGGGGTCATCGAACGGCTGGCGATCCGGCCGGCGTCCCAGACCGTGATCCGAGGCATTATCATCACCATTGGCCTTGGCGTCCTGCTGCAAGGCGTCGCCGTCGTGCTCTGGGACTCCAATCCCAAATCGCTGCCCGCTTTCTCCGGCGAAGAGCCGATCAATCTATTAGGCGCGACGCTGCCGCCGCAGTCGATCTGGGTGGTCGGGACCGCCCTCGTGCTGATGGTGGCGCTGCATTTCTTCTTTCAGCGGTCCTATCTCGGCAAGGCGTTCCGTGCCTGCGCGGTGAACCCGTTCGCCGCGCGCCTCGTTGGAGTACGCGTGCCGACCATGGCGTCGATCAGCTTCATGCTGAGCGGCGCGCTTGGCGCAGTAGCTGGGATCATTGTCACTCCGATCGCTTTGATGCAGTACGACTCAGGCATCGGCATCGGCATCAAGGGTTTCATCGCCTGTATCATTGGTGGTTTCGGGCATCCGATCGGCGCTGCCATCGGCGGTCTGATGGTGGGTGTCATCGAGGCATTCGCCGCGGGCTATCTGAGCTCCGGCTACAAGGACGCGATCGCCTTCGTTCTTCTACTCGGTTTCCTGTTCGCCAGACCGCAGGGAATCATGGGTGAGATGGAAAAGGCGGGGCACTGAAGATGTGGCGGATCGGTGCATTCACGGTCCTGATCGCGGCGCTTGGTTTCGTCGACAACGGCTACGTGCTCAATCTACTGGTGGTGATCGCGCTGCATTCGATGTCGGCGCTGGGCTTGTCGCTATTGATGGGCTACACCGGCCAAATCTCGCTCGGACATGCGGCCTTTTACGGCCTTGGCGCTTATGGTTCGGCGTTGATCAGCATGCGGCTGGGCATCAGTCCGTGGCTCTCGATCTTTATTGCGACTGCGATTGTGGCGGGGATGGGTTGGTGCCTTGGCTGGTTGGTGTTCCGGCTGCGCGGCCATCATCTGGCCATGGCGACGTTGGCGTTCGGCGTAATCGTTTATGTCGGCTTCGTGGAATTGCACGATCTGACTGGTGGGCCGAACGGACTGCAGAACGTGCCGATCTTCACGGTCTTCGGCACTTATCTCGACACCGACAGACTGATCTATCCGGTCGCCTGGCTGGCCTGCATACTGACCATCATTTTGGCGCACAATTTGGTCAAGTCGCCCAAGGGCCTGGCGATGCGCTCGGTCGCCGAGAACGAACGAGTCGCCGCGTCGCTGGGCCAGGATGTCAGTGCACTCAAACGCCAGATTCTACTGCTGAGTGCCGCTTGGGCCGCTTTCGCCGGCGGGATTTGGGCCCACTTTCTGGGCTATCTGAGCCCCAACCCGTTTGACGTCGGGTTTTCCATCAAGCTGCTGGTCATGGTTGCGATCGGTGGGTTCGCGAACATCTGGGGCGTCATGTTCGGCGTTGCATTTGTAACCATCCTCGGTCAGGTCCTGAAGCCGTTTGGGTTTTATGACGTCGTTGTCTACGGCTTTTTGCTTGTGACCGTCATGATCTTCTTCCCCAATGGACTGCTCGATGGATTGATCAAGCTTGCCCGTTCCGCCGGACGCAGCCTGCGCGGAGCCCAGGCATGAAAGCCGATCCTCCGATGTTGGAAGTCTCGGGCGTCAGCGTTTCGTTCGGCGGGCTGGTCGCGCTCGATAAGGTCGGGCTTCGAGTGGAGCAAAAGGAGATCGTTGCTCTGATCGGCCCAAATGGCGCCGGAAAGACGACGCTTTTGAACGTACTCGCCGGCGCGATCACGCCGAATAAGGGGACTGTCACCTACCAGGGACGGCGGATTGAACGGCTTCCGGCGCATCGCATCAATGCCCTGGGGATCGCGCGAACCTTCCAAGGCGTCGAGTTGCTGCAGCGGCTTTCGGTTCGTGAGAACGTGATGGCCGGCGGCGTCGCTCGGGCGCGTCTCGGCCTCGGCGTCAGCATGCTCGGCGTCGGCCCACCCCGGCGCGTCGAAGCCCAACTTCGCGACGAAGCGGATGAGTTCCTCGGCATTGTCGGACTGGCGGCCAGGGCCGACGATCCGGCTTCGATCCTGCCATCTGGGCAACAGCGTCTCCTCGGCATTGCCCGCGCCCTTGCGACAGGCGGCGATCTGATCTTGCTCGACGAACCGGGCGCCGGCCTCAACGATATCGAGAAGATCGAGCTGATTGAAGTGATCCGGCGGCTGCGGGACCAGCATCGAACCATCCTATTCGTCGAGCACGATATGTCCGTGGTCGGCCAACTCGCGGAGAGAATCGTCGTCCTCGACCGCGGTCGCGTTATTGCTGAGGGTCTGCCGAACGACGTGCGGCGATCACCGGAAGTGATCGAGGCATATCTCGGCCAGCCGGCCGCCCGGACATACGAGCCAAGCAAGACTGCGAAATCGGCAGAGTCTGGACCTACCCGTTTATTGAATGTCGAGGATCTGTCCGTGCGATACACGGGCCTGTTGGCGCTCGACGATCTATCAATCGAAATTGGCGCCGGCGAAATCGTCGCGGTGGTCGGCGCAAATGGCGCCGGCAAGAGCACACTCCTCAAGACCATCGCGGGCTTTGTTCCGGTTGCTGATGGGACCATCACCTTTGATGACCGCGCGTTGAACAACGTCCGGGCGGAATCGATTGTCGGTGCCGGGATCGGCATGGCCCCCGAAGGTCGGGAGCTCTTTCCGACGCTCTCCGTCATGGACAATTTGATGCTCGGCAACTATTCGCGCATCCGGCAGGCGGGCTTCTTCAATTTGATTTTCCGCTCATCGCAAACGCAACAAGACCTCGACAAACGGCTCAAGGCCGTTTTCGAGCTGTTTCCGGTTTTGCTTGAGCGTCGCGACCAGCTCGCCGGCACGCTGAGCGGCGGTCAAGGACAGATGCTGGCAATCGGCCGGGCACTGATGAGCGCACCGAGGCTCCTCATGCTTGACGAGCCGTCGCTCGGTCTAGCCCCGCTGATTGTGAGTGAAATCATGTCGACGCTGCTGCGGCTGCGCGACGAAGGACTGACAATCCTTCTGGTGGAGCAGAACGCTCGGGCCGCGTTGGAGGTCGCCGATCGCGCCTATGTTCTTGCCGCCGGGCGGGTGGTCGCCAGCGGCAGCGCCAACGAATTGGCGGGCGACAAGGCAATCTCCGACGCTTATCTGGGCTGGGAAGGTGCGCAGGATACGGCACTGAGCGCCGGCGAGCCTCTTATCGAGACCGCCGGCGCGCGGCGGGGCGCCTGACATGTCCGCCCATGACACATCCGCGCAGGATCAGGTGGCGCTGAAACGCGCCCTCGCCGTATCGCCGACCTGGACCGGTCTGGCCCGCGCCGGAGACGCCTTAGCCACGGACCGGACGCTGCTTCATGCCGGGCCGCCGATTACCGACCGTGGCGCCATGGCGCGCCCGATCCTGAACAGTGCGGCCCTTGCATCGGTTTATGAAGGCTGGTGCGACACGCCTGATGACGGCGAGCGGATGATCCTCGGGGGAGAGATTGGTTTGTCTCCCGCCCAGGATCACGCAGTGGTCGTGCCGCTGGCGGGCATTGTTTCACAATCGATGGTCCTGCAACGGGTCGTTGATGCCGCCGATGCCGACCGCGTCGCTTGGAGCCCGTTCAATGGGGGCATGGGGCCGGCCATGCGGCTTGGATTGCGCGATGTCGCGGTGATCGAACGGTGGCGTTGGCTGAACGGTTCCTTCGCCGAGGCGTTGGAACCAGCCTTGACGGACGGGATCGACCTGATCGAAATCGCGCGCCATAGCTTGAGCGAAGGCGATGACTGCCACGGTCGAACACCTGCGGCGACTGCTCGGCTTATTGAAATGCTGCGTCCCCGCCTCGCGGACTCGCCGGGTGCAAATGATGTGCTGACCTTTCTCTCCGAGGCGCCGGGGTTCTTTCTCAATCTTTGGATGGCTGCCACCAAGTGCATTCTGATGGCCGCTGATGGCACCGAGGGCAGCGCTTTGGTGACGGCGCTGGCAGGCAACGGTATTGAGAGTGGGCTTCAGATCGCGGGCCTGCAGGGCCGGTGGTTCACCGCGCCGGCCACGCCGCCCGACGGCGACATTCCCGCCCCCTACACGGCAGCTGACCGGCTGGGAGCCATTGGCGATAGCGCCATCGTCGATGCCTTTGGGCTTGGCGCCATGGCGATGTGGTTCTCGCCGGAACAGCAAAAGGCGATGTCCGGGCATGCGCCGGCGGACGCCCTGCAGCTGCCTGAGCGTTTGCTCCTGGCGCGTCATCCGGGCTTTGGCAAACTCGATTTGCTTGTGGGGCAGTCGGTGGCGAAGGTCTCGGCGCTCGGTACGGCCGGGCTCGTTTCGCTCGGCATTTTGGACAAGGCCGGAGAGGGCGGCCGGATTGGCGGCGGGATCTATCAGCCGCCGGTCGAATTGTTTCGCGCGGCCAGCGAGGCGCTGGCGGCGCAGTGAAGGGTCAGGTCACTTCAAACAATGTGACCGGCTTTGGTTAAGGACAATTGGAAGGGCGGCCCGGCCGGGCAACGCGGTTGGTCCGTGTAACGGGAAGGAGGAATACCATGAAGAAGACACTATCCCTTATCGGTGCGGCGGTTCTGACAATGGGTATTGCCGGGACTGGGCAAGCCGCGGACAAGGGGCCGATTAAAATCGGCGGCTTGTTCGAGACATCCGGCTTTTTGGCATTTTTGGGCAAGCCGGGTCTGCAAGGCTCGCTGCTCGCCACGAAACTGATCAACGCGTCAGGCGGCATCAACGGCCGCAAGGTCAGCTTTATCAACGTCAACACCGAGAGCAACAACACGGTCGCGGTGACCGCCGTCCGGCGCCTGATAGAACAGGAAAAGGTGCATGCGCTGGTCGGTGCGATGAACAGTGGATCGTCGTACTCGATCATCGGCTACGTGCAGCGCCGGAAGATTCCGATCATCGCCAATGGCGCGTCGCGTGGCATCGTGCTGCCGCCGGCCAAAAAGCAATGGTTTTTCCTAGCTCCGCTGACCGATGTTCTGGTTCAGACCGTCATGGTCAAGAACATGAAGGCCAAGGGCATCACCCGCATTGCTTTCATGAATGTGGATACGGGCTTCGGCAATTCGGGCAAGAAGGCGATTACCGGACTAGCCAAGCAACACGGGCTGTCGATTGTCGCCCTGGAAAGCTATGGCAACAAAGACAAAGACATGACCCCGCAGCTGACCCGCATCCGCTCGACCAAAGCGCAGGCAACGGTGATTTGGGGCACTGGCGGCGGCTTGGCGATCGCCATGAAGAACTTTCGCCAGCTTGGTATCAAGCATCCGCTATACATTTCCCACGCTGGCAACGACTTCAACGTCGTGCGTCTGGCCGGTCCATCATCCAACGGCGTGCTGCTGCCGTCCTCGAAGCTTTATGTGACCACGACGCTGGCGGCCAACGACCCGCAGAAGCCGGTCATCGAGAACTTCATCGCCGCTTACAAGAAGGAATACGGCAAAGTGCCGGCGACCTTCGCAGGCAACGGCTTTGATGCAGTGATGATGATCGCCAACGCCATGAAGAAAGTGGGCACGGGGGCTGCGGCCCTACGCAGCGCGATCGAGGCGACCAAGAACTACAACGGTGTCACCGCGGTCTACAGCTATTCACCGACCAATCATTTCGGTGCCCAGGAGAGCAGTGTTGTGATGCTGCAGGTCAAAGACGGTGGATTTATCGTCGCCAAATAGACCTAAGCGGGTTTCGAAACTTGGATGACGGGAGGCGCAAACGTGCGCCTCCCGTTGTTTAAGAGGGCAAAATACCTTGGGGCCGGGCTGCATCTTCATCGACGCGCATTCCGAGCGAACATTCGAGAGATTGCCTGTTTTTGCCCATCTGGCGGCTTGCGCCGTGCTATTGCCCGCGCTGACACTTGACGCCGTACAGCTGACAACCCGCCGCCGAACGACAACTCAGTTCAGCTGCGTGAGATTTGTCCGATTGAACTGATTGGTGGCGATCGCGCGTCGTTGCGGAATCGGCGAAAACCTCTTATATCCCAAGGCGCGGGGCGTAGCGCAGCCTGGTAGCGCGCCTGCTTTGGGAACAGCGCGCTAGACACGTTTTATTCCTTTTCTTTCAACCTCTTCCTCATCATCCTCAAGCGAAGTGTGCCGCCAGTGTGACGCGACCGCATTGACCGCTGTGCGCTGTGCCGTGTCGGCCCGGTGCGCATAGCGAAGCGTCGTCTGGATGTCAGCGTGAGCGAGCACCCGCTGCACCACGTCAAGCGGCACCCCGGCCTCGAGCATCCAAGAAGCAGCGGTGTGGCGAAGATCGTGCCAGCGAAAGTTCAATATCCTGGCCCGCTTCAGAGCATTGCGCCAGGCTCGCCGCCAGCTCTTTATAGGCCGGCCGCGATAGGTGAACACCGGGCCGGCATCTTTCGGGCCCAGGTTGGCCAGCAACACCACGACCGGCTCGCTTAGCGGCACCGAATGTGGCTTGCCGCCGGGCGTGGGCGCTTTGACCATGATGATCATCTCACGCTCTGGCAGACGGACTTGGGACCAATCGAGGCCGATGCAATTGCTGAGCCGGATCCCCGTCAGCAAGGAAAGCTCGATCGCCGGCTTCAAATGTGGAGCTGCCGCCGCGATCAGCTTGTCGGCCTCGTCGACAGTCAGATACCGCTGGCGCGGCGCCGGCTCGCGTAGCCACTGGGCCTTGAAGTTTGGCATCGCGACCTCGACGCCCCAGCGGTCGCGGGCCATGCGCAGCACGGCGCGCAGCAGGGTGATTTCCCGATTGACGGAAGCATCAGAGACGTCGGCGCGGCGGCGAGCGACATATTGGGCGACGTCGTTGTCGGCGAGCTGATGCAAGCGCAGATCCTTACCGAGTCCGGTCAGCAGGTTCTCGAGCTGATAATCAAGTGTGTAGGCGGAGGGGAGAGCGCTCGCGTGTTCGAGCCAGTAGCGGCCGACTGCAGCATCCAATGTCATCTCGGGCTTTTTCCCTGTGACTCCCTCGAGAAGCGCCTTGCGCTCGACCGAGGCGGCAATCAGCCGCGCCGTTTCGCGGTCCGCCGTTTGCGTGCTTCCTCGAAACCGACGACTGTTGACCGTGAACGAGTACCAGAAATAGGGCGACCTCGGCCTGCGGTAGATGGACATGCCATCCTCCGATCTTCCATGTATGCGTCGATATCGACGCGGGCGAACTTGCGACGCTTGCCAATCTGGATGTAGCGGATCCAGCCAGTGGCGACTTCAGCGCGCAATGTTTTCGGCGAGATACCGAGCATCGCCGCGGTCTCAGCTTGCGAGTAGAGTATTCGGCGCGTGCTCATGTTTGTTCTATGGCATTGTAGGAGGACTGATTACGCCCGTTAGCAGACCTGATCAGTGCATCTTCGCTGTTAAGCAGCCAACGCTGTATTGCCTCCAATCTATAAACGACCGAATTGCCGAACTTGGTCCGAGCCGGACCAATACGTTGTTTATGCCAGCGATCCAGTGTTCGAGGACTGATCTGCAGTTGTGCAGCAAGTTCCTCTCGATTGACATAACCCGCCAAAACTTCCGTATTTTGGACTGACACGCGCTTGGCCCTGCATTTGGTGCATCTACCCGGTTTTAGGGCACCGTTGGCGATGTGTCATTTCACTTATCTCGTTAAATTTTGTGCAATCGACCGCGTTCGTAGCCTCCACCCACAATATGATTGGACGCCGGCAGCCGGCTGCATTCTCGCTGAGCGCAGTGTGCGGCGCATTGTGCGCAAAATCGAGCCCAATGCGGTGATCGTCCAGGACGGCGACATCGTTTCCGCCAATGTCGGTGGGAGGGGAGCCGAGGCAAGACGCGTCGCCGGATCGAGTTCGGGCATCTTCGCGACCTGCCCGGAAAGGGCGGCAAATTGCCACCCTTTAGCCACCCCAAAAGGGGCATCTGCAGGAGCAAAGAACTAAATCGTTCATTGCGTCACTGACGACGTGCAATAGGCAGTACGCAAACTCAGCTTTGTCTCGATGACCGCGCGAAACCACGCGCATCGCGCATCACGAAATTTGACTGCGCGGCCCGCCGCAGTTCGAACATCCATTAAACATCGATCCGATGCTCAGTTATTCCTTGCGGGCTTCTGGAATCTTGATGTTTCGCCGAGCAACATTGACGCCCAGCCTTACCCGACCTGGACGGAAAATCTTATGCGCTCGCTGTAAGACGGCGCGCGCCTTCTCGTAATACTCTTGCTCGATTTTGTCTTTTACTTTGTATTTTCGATCGAGGCGCTTCGCCATGGCATAGCGACGGTGCTCCGGTTCAGTTCGCACGACCCGACACGCGGCACGCCACCTCGTTACCCCCGACAACACGAGCGGTCGCATTTGGTCCAGCAATTCTGAGTCGTCAATCGCGTACCGACCCCCGCCCTGAGCACTGCGCCGACCTTGAAGGGCGACCTGTATTAGCAGGTCGATGCTGTTCTCTATTATTTCCTCATTGTCCCTGAGTTCGCGCGCAGCTTCCAAGAACACCTTCTTGCCGGTTTGGCAATACAGAAGGTACAGACGCTCCCTGTCTTCCACACTTTTGCGGTCCGAACCCGACATCCAGGCACACACAACATCTAGTTAAGTCAATCAATAGACATACTAGCAGATCGATTTGTCAATGATTAAGGAAATGTCCGCTTCTGGCTACAAGCGGACATTCGTCGGGATGGTGATGATGTCCGCTATTGAGTGCAAAGTGGACATGCCTATTGATGGGCTCGATGTCCGGTAATGACCCAAAGCGGTCACTGACGCTTCGTCGTCTCCACGAGAGACCGGCTTTGGATCGGTATTCCAGATGGACGAAAACGTTGGAGTTGGTCGCAGCTGGCGATCGTGCCCGGTTCAAAACGCAGCCTGGCGCTTGGCAGGTCCTGCCAGCGGTCGATATTGCAGTAAGTCGCTCTTGGGTCGTCCGTTTGCGGGGCTTGGGCTCTGCCAACACTATTGCCAGGTCTGTTCAGTTTCCTGAGGCGCGACCCTAGGCCCTGCTCAAGTACGAATACTTTGGCGCGGCATACTGTTGGGTCGGTCTTGCAATCGATCAATGATTGCACACCTCGCGCTCATCATCAGCCTGGTTCGTCCACCGGATTCATTCACTGAATTGACCAGTCGATGGCGGGGGCATAATGTGATGGTCTGTATACAAACAAGAACAACAAACTCTCCGAATTCCCCGATCGCCGATCGGGGCAATCGTCCTTCAGCGTTCGAGGGAACGCGGAGGCGTCACGGTCCTAGGGAGGAAAACTGATGAAGCAAACATTCGTCATTGGGCCAGCGTTAGCGGCGTTCGCCATCATGGGCGCGGCTCCTGGAACGCTCGCAGCAGATCGCGAGGTCCACATTGCCGGCTTTGGTGCCAAGTCCGGCGTCGTCCGGTCGTTCGGCGTTAATACCGAAGCAATGATGCGCGCGGCGGCGGAACACATCAACAATTCCGGCGGCGTCAAGCTCGGCGACGGCAGCATGGGCAAGATTGTCGTCAGCTTCTACGACGATCGCTGCAACGCCGAAGAAGGCATCTCCGTAGTGCGCCGAATCGCCGGCACCAAGGCGATCGTCGGCGTCGGCCCGACCTGCTCGAACGTGGCCGAGCCGCTCTTCGGCATCCTGCAGAAGAAGACGGGAGACGGCAAAGACACCGGGCTCCAATTCCCGATTTTCACCGACACCGCGATCAAGGGCGGGCTGGCGAAGATCTCCGAGTGGGCCTTCCGTAACGTGCCCAACGAAAACGAAATGTATCAGTCGCTTTTCAAATGGTTGCGCAAAACGCATCCAAATCTCAAGACCGTCTATGGCGGTGTGGAGCAGGATTTCGCTCATTCGCGCTTCACTTGGCACAAAGTGATGAAAGTGCGCGCGCCGCAAGCCGGCTACAAAGTCCTGGGCGAGGCCAAATGGCTGCTGGCCGACACCAACTTTACGACGCAGGTGCGCAAGTTGAAGAAGGCCAAGGCCGACATCATCGCGATCTCGGCGCATCCCTTCACGACCTGTGGCGTGCTCAAGGAAATGAAGCGTCAGCGCGTCAAGTACAAGTTGCTCGTGGGCCTCACCAGCTCCTCCAGCATGGAGACGCTGCAGGGCTGCGCCAAGCAGGCTGAAGGCATCATCATCCCGACCAGCTTCGCGCCGGTTACCCCGGCCGCCAAGGTCGCGGCCAAGCTGGGTGCGAAGTACAAGGGCTCGGCCGATCTGCATAGTGCCGCGGCCTGGGAAAATATGATTGTCCTGAAGGGCGTCATCGAGAGCATGGGCGTGATGGCGAAGCCCGATACCTTGAAGGCCGACCGCCGCAAGATCCGCGACGGGCTGGCCAAGCTTTCCAAGACCGGCGGGCTGCTGGGTACCATTACGCGCACCAAGGAAGGCGAGGCGATCAAGCCCTACCTCTACGTTCATGCCAAGGATGGCAACTGGGCAGTTCTGCACGACCCGGGAAAATAAAGAGACCCGATGGTGACGGACGGGCCGTCTCGGCGGCCCGTCCGTCCTCCTTCTTCGGTGTTCGATTGAGACCAGCAAGGGGGGCGGTCAGTGAGCCAGTTTGACCGTTTATTATCCGGCGTTTGGACCTGGATATTCGGCGACCTGTCGTTATTGGATCTGGTGCAAACGGTCACCGATGGTCTTCTGTTCGGGGCAACCTACGCCATCATCGGTACCGGCTTCGCGTTGATCTTCGGCGTCATGCACAAGATCAACCTCGCCTATGCGGCCTCATCCATCGCCGGCGCCTATATCAGCATCGCCTTTGCCTCGTTGGTCCCGCTGCCTGCGATTGTGGTTTTTCTTCTCGCTGCCGCCGCGTCGGGCGCAGTCGGCTACCTGATCTATCTCACCTGCTTTCGCTTCATCCCGACATCTAGCCCGCTCGCCACGCTGATGGCGACGGTCGGCATGCTAATCCTGATCGATGAGGTGATCGTCCACGAAACCAACGGCATGCCCCAACCCTATCCGGCGTTGTTCGACAGTGTGATGATCGAGTGGGGTGATTTCGGCCTACGCGGCGATCTCCTGTTCATTTTCGGTCTTTCGGTCGTCGCCACGATCGCTTTAGTCGCGTTCCTCTATCGCACCCGGCTCGGCGTGGCGACGCGTGCGGTGGCGCAACAACCGGTGGCCGCTCAGCTCTGCGGTATCAGCGTACCGCGGACCAACGGTACGACCTTCATAATGGCGGGTCTTCTGGGCGGGCTCGCGGGTGCGATGACCGGAGCCGCAGTGGGCACGCTTTCGCCGCTGCTCACACTTCCGCTCACTGTGAAGGGACTGATCGTGACGGTGATTGGCGGGCTTGGCAGCATCCCCGGCGCTATCGTCGCCGGCTTGCTGGTTGGCATGTTTGAGAATCTGGCGCTAGCGGTGCGCGACGTGCAGGAACGCGACCTCTACGTCATGCTGCTGTTGTTCTTATTCCTTTGGTTCCGGCCGCTGGGGATATTCGGCAAATCAAGCGCGCGCGATTGAACGGGCAGGGAGCGCGGCAATGCAATTCTGGTACGGCTTGGCCCAGCTCATCGGAGTCCATACGATCCTCGGCCTGTCTGCCTATGTGGTGCTGCAGACCGGCCAGGTGTCGATGGCGCAAGCCGGCTTCTTCGCCATTGGCGCTTACGTCGCGGGCATGCTGACGGCGATTGCCGATTGGCACCTCGTGCCTGCGCTCATCGTAGGTGGCGTTGCCGGCGCCGCCGTTGCGGCGCTCGCCGGTTTCCCAGCGTTGCGCGTCAAAGGCCTGATGTTCGTGGTGGCAACGCTCGCATTCGGCGAAGCAGTACGGCTCTTCTGGTTTAACTTCACCTTTCAGGTGGCTGAAGGTGCCGTGAAGTTGGGCCCGGAGGGCGGCGAGGGTTTCAAGCAAATCCGTTTCTTCCCGGCCAATGGCTGGACCGATCTCGACCGTGCGATTTTCATATGGTCGGTGCTGTTTATCGTGATGGCGGGGGTCTGGTGGCTGGACCGCTCACGGGCCGGGGCGGTCTTGCGCGCGGTCGGCGAGGACGATCTCGCCGCACAGAGCGTCGGCGTCAACCTGACTGCTGTCAAAGTCACCGCCTTTGCCATAGGCGGCTTTATCGCAGGCATCGGCGGCTCCCTTTATTCCCACTATACGACCCATATTGAGCACGCCAATTTTGGTGTGATCCTGGCCACCTTCGCCATCGCCTATCCGATCGTGGGCGGCCTGCACAATGTTTTCGGGACCCTCGCGGCTGTGATTTTCATCCAGGGATTCCTGGTGGAGGGGCTGCGGTTCCTTGGTGATTGGCGCAACCTGCTGTTCGGTTTCCTGATCGTTGTGGCGATGAATGTGAGCCCTCGTGGTTTTGTCAGCGTTTATCGCGACATGTCGGTCTATTGGAAGCGGCGCGTCCATGGCGGCGCCCTCCTCACATTCTTGCTGATCGTCGCGGGCGAGGCCGCCGGCTACAGTATCGTCGCCATTGTCGACGGGGTGATCGGCCGCACCGGCCTGCAGTACAACCACATGGCCTGGATTTTCTTCCTAGTGGTGTGGGCCGCATTTTCATGGAGCGGGCTCGCCAAGCTGATCCAGATGATTCCCGCCGGCCTCAGTCGCCTCTCCGGGGCTCTACGTGGAACGCTCGGCACATCGCCGACGCGGCGCTCCGGGCGCACGGCGTGAGGGTATCTGATGCTTGAGCTCTGGGGCCTGACCAAGAATTTCGGCGGCGTCGTGGCCGTCGATGCGCTCGATCTCAAAGTGGAGGAGGGCGAGATCGTCGGGCTGATAGGACCGAACGGTTCGGGCAAGAGCACCACGGTCAACTTGATAGCCGGTATATTCCCGGCGACCGGCGGCAAGATCGCTTTCAAAGATCAGGACATTACCGACACCCAGCCCCATCGCACGCTGGAATGCGGCATTGCCCGGACCTTTCAGAACATCCGCCTCTTTAACGAGCTCAGCGTTTGGCAGAACCTCTGGGTCGCACAGAACGCGCCGGAGACCAAGAAGTCGGAAAGCTTTCTGAAGCGCTGGATGTCGGGTTCTTCGGCGGCGCGGCGCTCGGTGGAGGACGGACTCGCCTTCGCCGACCTCGCTGACAAGGGTGACGAACTGGCCGGCAATCTCGCCTTCGGCGAACAACGCCGCCTGGAGCTCGCCCGCGCGCTTTCGGCCAAACCCTCGCTACTGCTGCTCGACGAGCCCGCGGCGGGCATGAACCTGGAGGAGGTCAAGGCGCTCGACGTGCGCCTGCGCAAGCTGCAGACCATGGGCATCACAATCCTGCTGGTCGAGCATGTCATGGAACTCGTGATGGGCATCACCGATCGCATCGCGGTGCTTAACTTCGGGCGAAAAATTGCCGAGGGGACACCGGCGGAAGTGCAAGCGAACGAGTTGGTCCGCGAGGCTTATCTCGGAACCTCGGGCAAGTCCTCAGCCGGGAGTGCCGCCTGATGCTAGAAGTGCGAGACATCGTAACCGCCTACGGCAAGATCGAGGCTCTGAAGGGCGTAACGCTGTCAGCCAAAGAGAACCAGATCACTTGCCTGCTGGGCCCGAACGGCGCCGGCAAGACGACGCTGATGATGACCATCACCGGCATTCTTCGCCCGCGCGCGGGCTCGATCCGCTTCCACGGCGACGAGATTGCCGGGGCGCCGGCGCCGCAAGTGGTCAAACGCGGCATCGCGCTGGTGCCGGAGAACCGGCTCGTCTTCGCCGATATGACCGTGCAGGAAAATCTGGCGGCGGGCGCGTATCTCAGGGCTCGCGACAAGGCCGGGGTGGCGGAGGATCTGGAACGGATGCTGACGCGCTTCCCGCGGCTGCGAGAGCGCTCGACGCAAGCTGCCGGCACGCTCTCCGGTGGCGAGCAGCAGATGCTCGCGGTTGCCCGTGCGCTCATGACACGGCCGGACCTCTTGCTGATGGACGAGCCCTCGCTAGGCTTGGCGCCATTGATCGTTGACGAGATATTCGAGATCATCGCCGAGCTCAACAATGATGGCACTTCGATCTTTCTGGTCGAGCAAAATGCCCACAAGGCGCTGGAAGTCGCGCATCGCTTTTATTTGATTGAGCAGGGTAAGGTGACGTTCGAGGGCACGCCGGGCGACGTGGCGGAGGACGAAGTCATCCAGCGCGCCTATCTTGGAAGCGGCGCCGTCTGAACTCGCCGATTTGTCCGGCGAAGGCGTGATGGCCCAGAAGACCGATCGGCGCCCGGCGGAACCAGGACAATGATCGATTTCATCCAGAACAGCGTCGACGGGATCATGATCGGGTCGCGCTACGCGCTGCTCGCAATCGGATTCACGTTGATCTTCGGCGTGATGCGACGGCTCAATTTGTCCTACGGGCCGTCGATCATGATCGGCGTATTCGTGGGCACTTTCATATTCATTGAGTTTAAGGCCGGCTGGATGGCGGTCGCCGCGGCCACGCTAGTCGGTGCCGTGATCGCTGGCATCTATGTCGAGCGGCTTTGTTTCTGGGCGATCCGCCAGGGAGCGGCCCTGGCATCAATGGTCTCCAGCTTCGCGATCTGGATGCAGCTAGAGGAGTTCGTAACGCTCAGCTTCCCGGACCGGACCTACCCGTTTCCACCGCTCACCGGCGACGTGCCGCTTAAGATCGCCGGCATCAGCATCCAGCTCTCCTACCTGGTCATGTTCGCCATGGCGACCACCTTGATGTTGGCGCTCAATCTGGCGCTCTACCGAACCCGGTTCGGTCTCGCGGTGCGGGCGGTTTCGGAGAACCCGGTGGCCGCGCGCTTCATGGGCATTAACACGAGCCGGGTGATTTTCTTTGCCTTCGTGGTGGCCTCCGCGCTGGGCGGCTTCGCGGGCTTTCTGATCGCCGCCAACGAACAGCAAGTCACGCCGCTCTTTGGGTTATGGGCAACCTTCAAAGGCCTGATCGCGATGATGCTGGGGGGCATGGGCTCGGTGCCCGGTGCGATTCTCGGCGGCTTCTTGCTGGGCGTCATCGAACGCCAGGCCACCTGGTATCTTGGCGCTGAATTCCGTGACCTTGTCGCCTATGGGCTGCTTTTCGTCTTTCTGGCGTTTCGTCCGGGCGGCCTGTTAGGCCAGCGGCTGGCTGAGCGCGAGCGCCTCGCGCTGCGCCGGGTCTGAGCGCTGGATCAAGCGAGATGGACGAACACACGATCCAGGTGTTGTCGAATATCGGTATGTTTTCATTCATCGCGCTCAGCGCTTATCTGCTGCTGATCACAGGCGAGATCTCGTTCGGCCAGCAAGCCTTCTTTGCGATCAGCGCTTATGCCTCTGGGATCGCGACGGCGATGTGGGGCTGGGGCCTTGGGCTCGGCATCCTGTGGGGCGCGCTGGTCGCCGCCGCAGCGGCCTTTCTGCTGGCTTGGCCGACCTTGCGCATGCGCGGACTATATTTCGCCATCGGCACTCTGGCCTTCGCGGAGATGATCCGCCTCGTCTTCGAGGTTTGGACCTATCAGGTCAAGATCGACGGCGAGCTGGTCGGCCCTGACGGCTCGGAGGGGTTTCGCGGCGTGCGTTACGCCTTTGAGAACGACATCTCCAACCTAGAGTACATGCTGCTGATATACGGCTTGCTCGCGGTGGTGCTCGTGTTTTTCTTCCTAATCGAGCGCTCGCGGTTGGGCGCTATCTTCCGGATGCTGGGCGAGGACGAACTGCTGGCCGAGATGCAAGGCGTGAACCGGGTATATTACAAGGTCCTCGCCACCGTGATGTCGGGCTTCATCGCCGGCATCGGCGGGGCTCTCTACATCCACCTCAACACCTATGTTGAGCCCAAGGTCTTCAACGTCATGCTGGGCGTTCACAGCCTTGCCTACGGGCTTATCGGCGGGCTCGGTACCTCGCTGGGACCGCTGATTGGGGTGGCGCTCGACATCGGCTTGTTGGAATCGACCCGTCTCTTCACCGGATTTCGCATGGTCGTGTTCGGCGGCCTGGTCGCGGTGCTGCTGATCGTGCGCCCACGCGGCTTGCTCGACGAGGACGTTGTCTACTGGCTGAAGCGCCGTGCCGCGCGGTGGCTGGGTAGATCGAAAAAACCGCGCCCGGCTCGCAGACGCCCCAGTATCTCAGCCCCGGAGGTCCGCGATGCTGAGGATTGAGGGGCTGCGCCGGCATTTCGGCGGCATCGAGGCGCTCGCTGGAATTGACTACTCGCTCGAGGCTGAAGGCGTGTTCGGACTAATCGGGCCGAATGGCTCGGGCAAGACGACGCTGTTCAACGTCATCACCGGGCTCTATCCGCCGAATGGCGGACGCATCCGTTTCCACGATGAGGACATATCCGGGCGCAGCCCGCACCGGATCAGCGCCATGGGCATCGCCCGAACATTTCAGAGCCCGCGCGTCTACCGGCGAATGACCGTGCGCGAGAATTTACGAGCCGCCCAACACACGTTACCGGGCGCGCGCGGCAATTGGCTGACCCTGGCGCGGAGCCCGGCACGCGCGCGGGCCGAGGGACATCTCGACGAGTTGCTGGAGGCGACCGGCCTTGCGGAGCGCCAAAACGAGCTGGCGAGCAATCTGCCGCTGCCCGACCAGCGCCGCCTTGAGCTTGCCCGTGCCCTCGCGCGCTCACCGAAGCTGCTGTTGCTCGACGAACCGGCCGGTGGCATGACGCCGACGGAGACGCACGAAATGGCGCAGCTCATCCGCGAGGTTGCGGCGCCAGGGCGCACCTGCATCGTGATCGAGCACAAGATGGACATGATCGACGCCCTCTGTGCGCAGGTCTGCGTGCTCAACTTCGGGCGCAAGATCGCCGAGGACGCACCCGGCGAGGTGCTGAAGGATCCGGTTGTTTTGGAGGCCTATATCGGCCGTCAGAAAGGCGCGGCGTGATGCTTGAGGTCTGCGACCTGGCGGTCAGCTACGGGCGGGTGCGAGCGCTGCAGGGCATTTCGTTCAACGTCGAAGCCGGCGAGATCGTCGCGCTGATCGGCGCCAATGGAGCCGGTAAGAGTTCGGCCATGCACGCCATTGCCGGCGTGGTTCGGCCGGCGGCAGGGCGTATCGCTTTTGAGGCGCAAGCGATCGAGGCTTTGGGCGCGGACCGGATCGTCAAGCGCGGCATCTGTCATGTGCCGGAGGGGCGCATGATCTTCACCTCGCTGACCATCGAGGAGAACTTGTTGGTCGGCGGCTACACCAAAGGATACAAGGCCGCGCTGCGCGAGCGTCTGGGTGAAGTCCTCGACCTGTTTCCAGTGCTGCGCCCGCGCTTGGCTGAGAGCGCCGCAAATTTGAGCGGTGGTCAGCAGCAAATGCTGGCACTGGCCCGCGGCCTGATGACCGGGCCACGACTGCTCATGCTGGACGAGCCCTCGCTCGGCCTCTCTCCGATCGCGGCGCAGGGCGTCTTCGATCTGATTGAAACTCTGCGGGAAAAGGGGATGACGATTCTGCTGGTGGAGCAGAACGTACGGCAGGCCCTGGAGATCGCGGATCGGGGATACGTTCTTGAGAGCGGGCGCATCACCTTGCAAGGCGACGCAAACACGTTGCAGACTGACCAGCATCTGGTCGACGCATATCTGGGTATTCGTCGGGAGGAGACCACAAATTGAACAAAACATTCCTTTTGATTGCAGCATCGGCGGTTTTGCTCGCACAATCCGCGGCGAACGCGGCGAACGCGGCGAACGCGGCGGAGCGGGTCATGGCTCACGTGACTTGCGCGGAGACCAAGACCAAGCTGGTCTTCGATTGCCGGATTATGCTGATGGGCCGCAAGAGCCGCAAGCCGATCCAGGGTGCGAAAGTCAGGATCAAGGCGGACATGCCGGCCATGCCGATGGCCCACAACGTCAGGCCGGTTACCGCCATGGCAATGGGCAAGCCAGGCATGTACCACGCCAAGCTGCATCTGGAGATGTATGGCGAATGGGCGCTCAAGATGACTGTCACTGGGCCGAACCGTGATATCGTCATCCGCAAGCACCGCTTCGGCACCGTGAAGGCCGGCGGTGGGCATATGGGCCATGGCTCGAAGAAGAAAATGAACCACAATAAGAACTAATTGACAGTCGGAATCTCGACGACATCCCGAGTTAGTCGTCACCAGCGCGTCCTTGGACCGTGAACTCCATCCATTGCGCTAGTTCGCCGATAAGATGCGCGGCTTCGGAAGATAGGAAAAGATACGATGATCGGCCACGTTATACGCGCCTAAATGCCAGCCCGCCAGGCTGATAGCCTGTTCGGCGTCGGTCAACTAAGTTGCACCGCAAGTCTGATGCCGACTGGTGCGCAGGGAATTTGCCATGCGCGATTCCTGGATCGGCGACACGTGCCAATAATTCACTGGATGTCGGCTTATGGCTAGAAGCGGGCCTTCCTTGGGTTGGCGACAATGTCTGCTATTGGAGGTAAAGCGGCCTTACAGTCTCCGACATCTCCTTTGTCTGCTATGACCCGAAGCGTATTAAGCAGGTTGGTTTGAAACACGTCAGCTGCCATCCACTCCCCAGACAAAATTGGACAGCATTCAAGCCGGGTCGCGATGTCACAAACGGTCACGTTGAAGGCGATGCGTCGTGGGGCCTCGGCGGCTGATGTGTTGTGTCGCACCACGATGCGCGGACCGCGCCTCGTCAACGAGCCGTTTGTGCATGGACACCGAGATTGGGTTCATGTTGACCGAAATCAATGCGATTCCACGGCCTCCAAATAACCTCAAGTTGATGGCCAAGATCAAAACCTTGTCCCGGATTAGCAAATGGTTGAAGGGCGCGATCATCGTGAACGTACCCGAAGACATCGCTCTTTGTGAGTACGATTGCAGCAAGGAACAATGCCTGCAGGGAGAATGGAAAACTTGCAAGCGCCGTTTGCAGAATCTCTCTGAGCGAAAACGACAGGCGACCGAGTAACCGAATTATGTTCGGGTAAGAACAGGGCACGCCTTAGGTTTCTTGTGGCCTCGAGCGAAGATTGCAGCACCCGCCGCGTGCCTGGATCGACCGAATCGGCCAATCATCGGATCTTTTTTCGGTCGGCACGTTGGGACGAGGATCGCTGTCAAAATTGGGATCCGACGACCCCAAGAACTTAGGCCGTCGACTGTCCCATTCCCATGGCTTCGTGTCCGATACTTCGAGCATGGCTATATCGCGCTGTCCGACCTGTCCGCCTGACACTCTATTCCTGGGATCGACACCGCGCCAACGCTGATCGCGCCGGGGCGCTCTCCATCGACAGCATGGCGCGGGGACACAGCAGAGGCGCCGCAAGCAGCGGCGACGATGGTAATTCCTCCGCCTGGCATTTTGAACTTGGCCGGAGGAAAGGCATTCAGTGTCCGCCGATGGCTACAAGCGGACCTCCTGGGGCCTCGTGGTCAACGTCCGCTTTCGAGCGTATAGCGGACCTCGCGGGTCGGCCCCAATTATATCCGCTTGTGACCCTAAACGGACATTCAGTGGCGTACCCACCAAGACTGCGGCGTCAAAGAAAACGACACAGGCCCCTGACCGGCGCCTATAGCGACGAGCCGAGCCATTTGCCGGAGGCGTGCAGTTCCTTCACCTCAAGCTTGATCCGATCGACCAGCGCGCGGGCGGCCAACGAAAGTGGGCGTTGGGTCGAAGTGGCGAGTACGAGGGTGCGCGAGAAGGGTTGGCCTTCGATCCTTTTGGCGACCATCTGGCCGCGCGTGACCTCTCTGTACACGGTCGCGTAGGGGAGAATGGTCGAACCGGCGCCGTCCTCGACCAAATCCTTGATTGCACTGAGCGCATTGATCTCAAAGTCGACGCGGAGTTTCAGATTGTTCTTGGCAGCGACTTCGTCGACCAGCAACCGCAGACCGTGCGGCCGGCTTGGCAAGATGAGTGAACCGCTGGACAACTCGTCCAGGGTCACTTTTCCGATTTCAGGACCATTGCCGTCCGTCGGCGAAATCAGCAGAAGCTCCTCGATCAGAAGACGCTCAGAGGCGAGATGCTTTGTCCGAGGGGCATTATAGAGGACGGCGACATCCAGTCGTCCATCAGCCAACCATTCGTTGACGTGGCCGCTGAACGCCTCGACGATCTCCAGCGAGACGGCGGGATAGAGACGGCGGAAGTGGTTGATCAGGGGCCGGATCAGCACTTGACTTACTGACGGCGGGACACCGAGCGTAACGCTTCCTGAGACAATGCCCTCTAGCGACTTCATCTCGTGCTCGACGCGTTGGAATTGCTCAAGCAGCGCATTGGCACGCTTCAGCAGCAACCCGCCGGCATCCGTCGGGGTCACACCTCGGCCGTTTCGATACAGCAACGGTACATTGAGTTCGGTTTCCAGTTTTCTGACTTGCCGGCTCAGGGCTGGCTGTGCGACCGACAGGAAAGCGGCCGCCCTAGAGAAACTGCCCAGCTCGGCCACATGCTTGAAGTAGTGAAGCTGCTTCAAATCCATGGTCTTGAAAACACCCACAGTCGCATGCCGAAACGCTATATCTGATAGCATTGCTATTACATTGGTAGGGTTTGTCGGTCCACATAATATCGGCCGGTACCCTCGTGTTTTCCTTGGTTTAGGCGCCATGAACGTCGCGCAGCCACCAAATCCGTCCCAGTCGACCGACGCCGATCTTGAGGCGATCCGCCAGTCGGTGCGCTCGCTTTGCGCGCGCTATCCGGGCGAGTACTGGCGGGAGAAGGACCGCGAGCGGGCCTATCCCGGTGAATTCGTCCAAGCGCTGACCGAGGCGGGCTATCTGGCGGTGCTGATCCCGGAGGACTATGGCGGCAGCGGGCTCGGTCTGACGGCGGCCTGCGCGATCCTGGAAGAGATCCACAAATCCGGCGGCAACAGCGGCGCCTGCCACGCCCAGATGTACATCATGGGCACAATCCTGCGCCACGGCAGCGCGGCCCAGAAGGCGGCGTGGCTGCCGAAGATCGCCAGCGGCGAATTGAGACTGCAGGCCTTCGGGGTTTCCGAGCCGACCAGCGGCACGGATACGTTGAGCCTGAGCACCACGGCGGTCAGACAAGGCAACGACAAATACGTGGTCAACGGCCAAAAAGTCTGGACCTCGCGAGCCGAGCACTCCGATCTGATGCTATTGCTGGCCCGCACCACGCCCAAGGACCAAGTGAAGAAGCGCGTGGAGGGGCTGTCGGTCTTCCTGGTCGACATGCGCGAAGCGCTCGGCAACGGCCTGACGATCCGGCCGATCCGCACCATGATCAATCATTCAACGACGGAAGTGTTCTTCGACGAGATGGAAGTACTGGCGGAGAACCTGATCGGCGAGGAAGGCCAGGGCTTCCGCTACATCCTTGACGGGATGAACGCCGAACGCACGCTGATCGGCGCCGAATGCATCGGCGATGCGCGCTGGTTCATCGAAAAGGCCGTGGGGTATGCCGGCGAGCGCGAAGTCTTCGGCCGCGCCATCGGCCAAAACCAGGGTATCGCCTTCCCGATCGCCCGCGCCTATGCCGCCACCGAGGCGGCCGATCTGATGGTTCAGAAAGCGGCCGCGACCTTCGATGCGGGCGGCACCATCGGTGAACTCGCCAATATGGCCAAGCTGCTCGCCTCCGAGGCCGC
>Ga0315336_1000581_pt1 | contig 94893 bp, 81 predicted proteins | sample ASW5metaG_FD_204512 | JGI IMG/M metagenome (GOLD analysis project Ga0315336, IMG submission 204512) | Ammonia-oxidizing marine archaeal communities from Monterey Bay, California, United States - ASW #5 | ecosystem: Environmental > Aquatic > Marine > Intertidal zone | place: USA: California...
CACTCTTTACCGTTGCCGTAATCGTCTGTGCACTGCCGCTGTTGGTGTTCCGGTCAGCGTCCGTTACCTTAATATACAAAGTAGACCCCGAGGCAAAGTTCAACTGCTCAGTACCATCAGAATCGGTCAGCTTGATAACACCGGTAACCTGAGCCGATAAAATTGAAAATGAAGAAAAAATGAATAGAATTAATTTTTTACTGGGCATTGATAACCGCCCCGCCCAATCCATTTAATTGTATGGCTATATCATCCTTGTTGACTAGTTCACTTTCACTATCATAGGATACCGTGCTTTCCCCCGGCGCTTGCACATTGAATACAATAAAAGCCAGGGTACCCGTCCCAGAGGCAGTTTCGGTATCACCTAAAAAAGAAGTGTAAATATCAACAAAACCAGATGCAGAATTATTTTCATAAAAGAAAATTGGGTTTTGTCCACCCTCTTGTAATAAATCACCAACATTTACGGAATTCACAGCCAATTTATTCTGATCATAATTAATTCGTATAAATGAACCCGCCAAACTGTCCACTTCAAGGGCAAATATTTTTAAACTAACATTAGATCCTGTAGATGTGGAAATATTACTGGGGGTAAAAACAAGCGCAGGTGGGTTTATACCGTTTTCTGCGTTGGCTTCGATATCCAGAGGATTTTCATAGATTTCCTCTGGGATATCACAAGCGATTAAAAACAAAAATAGAAATGATGTGATTTTTTTAATCAAGCTGAATTGAAAACTCTATTTTTGGTTGTTGGGTTACTGGATCGTAAACCAATTGAATTTGTTGATGATCGTTATTAGTTGCCACAGAATTAGGTCCAGTCAGGTAGGCATGGATCATATTTGATACCCAAACAGTTCCAAGGGCATATAGCATATTTGTCATCATGCCATTGGCTGAATTCATTTTGACATGTTGCTGTTTAGCCTGTATTCTCAAATCAGCAATTTCGGATGGATTTTCAGATAGGCTGTACTGACTTAAAAGAGAATTGTATTCATTGGATGCTGTTTGGTATTCACTGAATTGCATATAGGCCAGCGCACCTATAAGGGTTTCACTTCCCAACCAGATCCACCCCCATAATTTTTTATCCGAATAAAATTGCCCTAGTCCGGGAACCATGGTTGAACGCATGAGTGCACCAAAACGTGTTCTCTGCTTTGGCTGGGAAATCCCACCGATTTGTTTTTTTGTTAAACGTCTGGGTGGATCTAATTCCATAAGATCCCAGGCCAAAAGTTCAATCTCAGTAATCAGGCCATCCACAGGTCCAGCATAAGTCTTGCTTTTGGTACGTTCAGCAACACCCGTGGCCACAAAAAACATTTTTGCATCAATAGTAAATGTGTCCCCAATTCTACCCACAGAACCATTCACCATATATTTCACACCCAGTAATGCACCAACTTCTGCGGCACATTCCTCAGAAGTACATCCTTGCGCCTCAAAACCCTGTTCATCTAATACTTCATTCATAGAACGGCGATCCACTAGAATGACTTGTTCTGTATTATTAAGCTCCGCTGCAAAGCGATCTGTCAGCGACTGGGCTTCGAGCGTGCTGATCCCTCTGGGATCAAAGTCTAGAACAGCAACGGTAATCTTATCAAGCGCTATGTCTCCGCCCCGCTTGATTAGCAGCCGTTGTGGGACAGGCAAACCAACAATCTCCCAGGCTAAAATCTCCATTTCATTGAGCAAACCAGATATTTCACCTTGATAGGAAACACTTTTAGTCCTCACTGCTGCACCTGTGGTCACAGATACCATCTTGGCATCAATAGAGTAGGTCTCTCCTAGTTTACCCACAGCACCACTGATCATGTATTGGGCGCCTAAAAGCTGTCCTACCTCAGCAGCACATTCATCGGTGGTACATCCAGACTGCTGTAGCCCCTGTTCTTCTAAGATATTCTGCAGAAGTTTACGGTCTACAAGTTGAACTGCTTTCGTTGTGGCAATTTCGGTTCGGAGGCGTTCGGTGAGCGTTTCCGCTTCATAGCCAGGTATTCCCCTGGCTTCAAAATCAAGAACAGCTACAGATGGTTTTGGATCTTGAGCTATTACATTTGAAAGGGTGAGGGTAATAGCAATTATTGAAAGGAAATGCTTCATATAGAAACTTACAATAATTTATTTAATGATACTCTCTACAAAAATGGTAGATGATAGGGGGTGATTTTTTCTTTCATACTGCTTAGGTTCCTATTGATCCGAGTGAGCGGAAAGCTCAGTAAGAAATAATCAAAAGGAAATAAAAAATGAAAGAAAAACTAAACTTGATAATTGTATTAGCTGTATTGATAGCCATTGGTGCTTATATCTATATGGGTGAATCAAATGGTGAGCCCGCTAAAAAATATATTGAATGGAGAAGTGATAATGAAATTGCAGATGCAATGGTAATGAAGGGGCTTTTTCATTTTGTTAACATTGAACAAGAAATAGCATATACTTATTTCAAGGGTTCTCTTGATCATGATTCAACTCTATTTGGCTCCCATGTGATACTTGCCTGGCTATCACCTCAAGGCGATGAAAGAAAAATGCATCAAGATAAAGCAAGAGAGCTTGTGAAAGATAAAAATGAAACTTCAAAATTACTCGTATCTCAGTTCGATGTTCCCTTGGGAGAAGGACTCAGAGCAAGAAGGCATGAGGTATGGTCAAAAATGCATGAGATTGAACCCGATGGAGGATTTATTCATTGGTATTATGCTTTGAGTAAGCCTACACCAGAAGAAATGATTTCTGAGCTAGAAACTCTCCTTGCAAAAGAAAATCATACTTTAGGTACCGGACATATATTAAATAATTTAGGATATATTAATTACGATGTAGGAAATAAGTCCAAAGCAAAATCTTATTTTGATGAATATATTAAAGAATATCCAACGGGTTCTAATCCCTATGATTCCATGGGAGAATATTATTATAATGAAAAAGACTATGATAACGCATTGGTCTATTATAATAAATCAGTAGAATTATTTCCCGGTAGTAGTAGTGGCGTCAATATGATCAAGGAAATGGATAAAAGCGGTGAGCCATCTGGGTCACACACTTCATCAGAGTGGCAAATTTGGGCTTATTCTACTGCAGCGCCTTCATATATTTCCGAAAATGCAACTGTATTAAATGGAAAAATGGAACCCCTTAGAAAAGGAACGAATGGATGGACCTGTTTAGCAGCAAACCCCAGAGGAATGTCTGATCCGGAAAATGGATGGGAAAATCCTCATGAGGCAATGCCAGTTTGCGCTGATGGTGAATCCATGAAATGGATGCAGGGATTTATGAGCGGTACGATACCAGAAATGGATCATGATGGATTTGCGTGGATGTTACATGGAGATATGGGAGAAGATAATTCCACACCTATGGTCATGGCTAAAGATGATACCAAAGACCCAAGTCAATGGATTGAATCAGGACCACATCTAATGTTAATGCCAAAAGATCCTAAAACTATAGAGAGACATACTTCAGATTTTAATTCTGGCTCTCCATATGTAATGTTCGGAGGTACGCCTTATGCTCATTTGATGATACCAGTAAGTGACTATTATCAATATCAACCAAGGCAATGATCTGGAAGGCCTGTAAGAAATCAAAGATATTTATCTAAGATAAAATCACTGGGACACTATTGGAGTAGATTTCATATCATTAAGGAATGATTAAAAGATACCTTAGAGTGAGGGGTTATCTTTTTAAAATCAAAAACCCTGGTGAGGAGGCAATATGACTTATCGTGTACTATCTATGTTTGTTGTTATCACCATCATGGGGTGCGGCAACAGTCAGGGAAACGCCGCACTGGATATTGACCAACGCTCTTATAACCTCGGAGGGATTGGCGCTTTCGGTGAAATGGTGAATGTAGGCGTCAAGAAACTGGCACTGAGCGCCGCATTGTCACCTGAAGACATGGACGCACTCATCGAAGAAGCGACTCGTGTAGCCAAACGGAATAATGTTGAAATCTACCGGGAAAATGACTTTCTGGTGACGGACCTTTTCCCCGCATCCATTACGGACGGTAGACATGTACTGGTAATATACAAGGGAGAGACCAAACAGGAATATTTGGATCTCAAAATCCGAAAGTCACAACTTGTCGCATCAAACCAATATACTGGCCAAGCACGTGAAGAAATTGCCCGCCGATTCGGTGCGATGCTAAGTTATCCCGAGTGGAAGATCAACCAACTGATCAGTAATAATAGGCCCGAGTGAAAAGTTATTTCAAACCATTGCTGCTATAAACCATAAAGCCCGTATAAAACGGGCTTTATGATGTGGCTCGGGCCGGAATCGAACCAGCGACACATGGATTTTCAGTCCACTGCTCTACCAACTGAGCTACCGAGCTTTGTCGTCGATAAATCTTCTTACTTTATAAAGACTTAACTGCGAGGGCAGCATAATAGAAGCAGTAAACTGATATTGGGAGGTAACAATGTCATCGGTTTACCGCAAGAAATCTGGAGTTTATTATATTTCTGTTTCGTTTCAGGGCAAGCGTATAACACAGAGCCTTGGTACAAAAAACCGCAAAACTGCAAGGTTCTTAAAAACTGGAGCTGAGCGGACAATACTAGCCAGTATAATCAATGGCAGAAAGACTCGGGCCTTACCATTTAATAATTTAGTAATTGGTTATTTAGAAGCAGACCACGGCTGGAAAAGTTCGACATTAGAAATCAATACACGCCTTCTGAATAATTATTTAAAGGCAGGACTGCCAACGAATCAAACAACCCGGGCCATGACAATCAGGGTCATTAATGGGTGCAACAGATGGGGAGTTAAAGAAGAATTAATATCAAATTATAAGTCGATACCAGGCGGCAATAAATACGAAGCACGCAATAGAGTGTTTACCGAAAATGAATTAAAACTACTGTTTGATAATGTCACGCCGCAGCACTTCAATCAGTTTGTCCGATTCGCCTACTACACAGGGGCCAGGAGTGGCGAAATACGTCGCATATCGTCGCAAAATGTGTTCTTTGACTACATGTTTGTTGACGGCAAATCAGGTCATAGAATTGTGAAATTGAATAGTCAGGCTAGGGAAATATTGAACAACAATTCACTTTGGGATTACACTATTAATTATGTGCCGTTAACATGGCGGAGGAATGTAAAAAGACTGGGAATCAGCAATTCTCGGTTTCATGACTTGCGCAGGACTTTTGGTTACAATCTAATTAAACAGGGCAGGCCGATTTATGAAGTCAGTAAATTACTTGGACATTCATCTGTTACCACCACTGAAAGACATTATGCACCATTAATGACGACAGAAATTGAAGATTTCTATTTATAATTTTATTAATTAAAATAAATTTAACTGGCTTAAGTATTGTTCGTTGAAAGAACCAATACTTGCTTCTTCAAAATGATTAGTATCGAACTCCCCTTTTAATTCAATAGATTTTAATAATGCTGTGAAAATTCTTTTTGAACCCTTTGGCGGCACAGCCATTCCAATTTGTTTCCGAACATTTTCTTTTGAGCCGAAAAATTTATAATCATCATCAAAAGTCTGCAGCCGTGCTTTCTCTCGATTTGTTAAGGCTCTATTTTCTTTCCAGTGGTACATATGAGTTCCGCCGCCGCCGCTGCCGGTAACCGTATAAGAAGGTTTATTTGGTTCAAGCCTACGATAGATATGGCTGATAGTATTTTTTGTTTCCTTCAGCTTGTATTTATCCGGCATATTTTTTGCTGACCAAATACTTTCTCCTGGAGCAATATGTTTAAGTCTTTCTATCGTATTAGTAGGATGTTTTGTTTGTTCGTTGTTAAATGCATCTTGATGAATTTTAGGGTTTTCTATTGCGTCCTCTGCTGTAGCAAATTCGCTCTTATCTATACATTCAGGTTTGGCAACGTGAATATATGATTCATTGCTAAAAATATCATTTCTAATGCCCGCAACGATTATTCTGTGTCTTTTTTGCGGAACACCATAATACTCGAATTTATATTCATGAATTGTTAATCGATATCCAGCAACAATAAATGCTTCAAGGATTTCAGTGAATGCTTTCCCATCATTTGCAGACTGAAGACCGGTGACATTCTCTGCAATGAAATAATTCGGTTGATGAAATTGCAGATATTTCACACCATAAGAATACAATGGGCCAAAAGTTCCATGAAGTCCTTCTTGCTTTCCCACTAAACTGAAATCATTACATGGGAAACCGAATGCCAGGATATCTACTTTACTTAAATCAGTTTCAATATTTACTTCATCAATAGGTTTATTAATTATACTATTATCATTTTCATTACCGCATATATTGAAACCATAAGTTTTACATGCATTCGTATCAATATCAGTTGCCCAAGAATGTTCGATATCAAACATGAGGCTTTCTTGTCCGGCAAGTAGAGCACCTTTAGCTAATCCTCCCGGTCCGCAAAAAAGTTCACCGTATTTAAGAGCTTTTTTATCCATACGCTAAGAACAGACTTTCAAAAATTTTATCAAGCTCACCAATGTCATTTGCTCCGCACTCCCATACAGTAAAAACCTGCCATCCGCCCGTTTCAAGCTTGCGCTTATTTTTTTTAAAGTTTAATATATTTTTGTTCAGTTTCGGAATCCAGTATTCTGTATTTGATTTTGGTATTGTAGCCCGTCTGCATCCATCATGCTGATGCCAAAAACAGCCATTTACAAAAACGGCAATTTTTCTTCGCTGGTTTGAAATATCAGGTTTGCCGGGCAGCCTGCTGCTGTGCAGCCTATAGCGCATTCCTCTGGAAAACAAATATTGTCGAACTGTCAATTCAGGTTTCGTGTTTTTTGACCGTATCCTGCTCATATTCCAGCTTCGTTTTTCTTTGTTAAGATGGTCTGTCATTATATAAAAAGAGATTTAATCTGAATCTAAGCCATTAATAGGCTGCAATTTCCCCTAGAACCTGCATTATCTTTTCAGGGGGATAATAAATCAAAGATTGATTTTGTTCATAAAGACAAATCCTGTTCGATATGAAAAGGGCGTATGGTTTTTGTTTCCTTTCAATTTTTGACCTGTTGTCATATGTATGCTGTAACGCTGCGAGCAGAATTTTTTTACCTCTGCCAAAAGTATGCCCATAAATCTGAGTCCATAGATTTTGACTGCCGCATAATATTTTTGTAAAGAAATACGGGTCATTCTTATCGTGAAAGAAATAATCAAGTTCAGGATTCTCTTCAAAGTTTGTTGTAAGATGAGCAGCCCACCACAATCTTGCAAGCGCATTTCTTTCCAGTCCTCTGTCAGTTGAATACGATTGAGTAAAAAACCTTTCCTGGATTGTACCCACGCCCGGCTCACTTACTTTTATCCATCTGCTCATAACATATGAACTATAATTATTATGTGTCATATAGGTCCAAAAACCTTTATCAAATGCAAGGTCGATTGGAATTCCCCGGTATGATTCATAAAGGAGCTCCGCATTTTTTCCATCATGTTTTCCACTGTCTCCAGATTCAATGACCAATTTAGGCTCATCTCCCATTAATTCAATCTCTACTGGGATTGTACGATTATCATTAAGGAACGAAAAATCCCCGCCGCCGTATTGTTTGACCCTATCTGATGAACTTCTCTGCAAATACAGTTCATCAGCATAGGATGATGTATATATTTTTTGAGTTACTATTTTAGTTTTCATCTGATTCGCTCGCAGTTAATTCAACTAAAGATTTTGTTATTGCATTAACAGGGTCAGCTAAGATTCTTTGTGCAGTAAATACCGGGTCATCAGGGTCCAAGCCTTTATCTTCTATTATGTCCTCTATTGTAGCTGCCCAGTGTCGACCTTCATGCTCGAGTGCATCGTAATTCCAAATAGCATCTATTAAAGCCGGCATTACATAAACATTTAGAAGCACTGATTTGTTAATTGCATTCAGTGTTTTAAAATATTTATTGTGGTCATTAGTGTGCATTTGAATAATTATTGAATCACCAAGATAATCAATCCTGTAAGCTCCCATTTCATGTTCATCACTTATATCTAACTGAAAAATTGAATCTCTTTCCTTGTCCTTTTGAAAATCTTTTTTGTAAGTAAAACTGAAATTCCCCAGATAAGCAATAATTGCTCCTTTATTTAACGTGAATTCAGCACCGTCATAATCGTTATGAAAGGAATTTAGTTTATATTCTGTCTCATCCTGATTTGTGCGTACAGACACGTAAACATTGTATTTTCCTGAGGGGTCATTATTAGGGTCTAATTCAATATTAGTGCCATTTATATCGGCATCTACGAACTTCCTAAAAAAGGCCGATTTGTTCTCTAAACTCAGCTTTACTGACGCTTGATTTGATTCTATGAGTTTGTTGATTTCTTTATTAACAATCTCTGGCTTAATGCTCAGTACACCTTCTTCTGAAAAATTTATTTCAATATTGCATGTACCTTTTATATCATCAGTATCTGAACGAAGAACCGGATGTATATATACACTCATTAACCCAGCACTCCCAGTGATGCGGGTATGTTATCATTGATTGTGATTTCAAAATGCATTACATCACCCTTACTTAATTCTCCAAATGTGATACAGTTGGATTTAATTTTATACTTTGGTTTTTTTGGAGATTCCTGCTTGAATTGCATTGATGATATTTCAGGAGTTACCCTAACGTCATCTTCTCCGATAAATGAAAAGCCAATGTAGCCGTTTGCGTCTTTCAGTATTTCTGTTTTCACAAAATAAGAGGTTCCTGCTGCTTCTTTTTTACTTAAATAAGTACGGATTTTTATGTCTTTTGAAGGTATCAGTCCTATTTCATTCCCTTCACCTTTCTTATATCGCTTTCTTCTTTTTATTTTCTTTCTGGACCTCTTCTTGCGGTGTATGGTGCCGTCTTCATCTTCAATTATTGTATCATATTCAGTAATTCTTGTAGTTCTTGGTGCTTTTAGACGGGGTTTTGTTAAATTTAATATCTCTGTATTTTTAACTTCTTTATTCGGTGCATTTTCATCCTCATCATCTGTTTCAGTGTCCCCTCGTTTATCTTTGGGCTTGTTCCCCGGCAAAAGGTTCCCAAGCCCAGGTATCTCCAGCTTCTCATGTACTGTAGCCCCCTTCAATTCTTCTATTTTATCATCAATGAAACGATATAAATCTTCTATAAAATCAACTTCTGCATCAAAATGGTCCCGCATTAAAGTTTTGTATAATCTGGTATGGTTAGGATTTTCAGCAAGGCGCAGATTCTCATTGCCTTCTTCATCATCTATAAGCAGAACTCCGGAAAAATTAGACATTACTTTTCTTGGAATTTCCTGAATTAACATTCTGGGTCTGCGCATCAAAGCAATTTTTTGGTTCCCGCCTTCATGCTGTGATATATATAATTTAACAGTGCCCAGCTTATTTATTTTTTTTGTAAACGGTTGTCCGGTTACCGGTTCGCGCAGGGCTTTTAAATAATGAGCAGCATCCGATGAATGTTTCAATGCATACATATCCAAATTTTCTTTTGATATGTATACTAAATTTTTATTTTTATTTTTTATTCCTACTTTAAGAAATCCATTATCAATAGCAGCAAAAAAGTTTGTAACAATATCTTTCTCCACTTGGTCTGTCCAATTTTTGGCAAGCTTTGGTGCTAATATGTAAATATCAGTACCGCTAGGTACTTTTCCATTCTCTAATTTTTGTCTTCTAAATGCTTCTGGTATTTCATTTCCTGTTAAAGGGTAGGTTTTAATATCTCTATCATTTTTTGGATTAACCCAAATATCGCCATAATAACCTACAGGTTGTTTATCTACGCCTGATTTATCCACCCATCCGTTTAAAATTGTTTTTCCTACAAATAAATCTTTGGAATTAAGTCCTTTAATTCCTTTATCAACATGAGAGTAATAAAAAACTGTTCGAAGATTTGACTGCGCAAATGCAGCTTTCTGACCATGGCCGTGCGAACCGCCGCCCCTTCCAGTAGAGATACTTGTACCCGGTGCAACAATAAGCCTGTGGTAAGAGCTCCCAATATCATGGGGATTGGCCGGCAGTCCGTTCGTATTGAAGTCTCGGACGGTTAACACATTTATTTTCTTCTTTGCTAAAATAGGAAGAGCATTTTTATAAAAAGTTTCTCCGTCGCCTTTATTTGCAGATTTTGCATCATATTTCTGACATGCTTTAAAAATGCCCTGTAAATTTTTATTTATAAAGAAATTGGAAGATTCATACTCATCTAATTTGAATATGACTGTGCAGGGTTGGCCTGTTGTTTCATCCCATTGGTCGAGAGGGTTTTGTACACCTTCTCTTTTTAATGAATCCCTAAATTTAAATTTATCAATACCGCCTTCATTAAAACCTCCGCCTTGCCCGCCCTGCTGGTCAGGGAATTGCCATTTAATTTCTCCTCTAGCCATTATTTATTCTCCTAGTCTACGGAATTATCGGGATTATTTTCTTTCAGCTTCCATATTAGCTGCTCGAATTCACTATTGAGTTTACTTGCATCCATTACATATGCGTGGTGAGTGACTCCCATTACAAATTTTATTCCTCCATTGTTTTTCATTATATCCACAAAATGATGAGGGCCGAAAGTAACTTTGACATTTTCTATAGGCTGATGTGATTCATCGCTGTCTATTCTTACTGATATTTTATTTGACATTTTCATTTTCCTTATTAATCAAATTTTAATATATAGTGACTAAAGTTTTGTTCTGCATGACTATATGATGAATTTTATTAAACGGCAGTTTAACGGCACCGGCGCTTTCTTTAAATATGTTAATGAATCGCCGTTCCCTATCCATTATCCGGCTGCTCATATCTTTTAAAACTTTCTGTTTAAATGATGTACTGATTGCAGAAGGGACAGTGCTGCAAAGAATACGCTCTGCATATCTAGTAATAAAATGATTTGTTACATACAAACCGTTCATAGTTCGAATCTTTCCCTTTGATGTTTATCAAACATTGCCCTTGCCACTCGAACTTCGTTATTGATTGCACTGAATATTTTATTGAGCTCTGTTTTAGAGTAACTATAGCTGCGCGGATTTGAAAGTTTCGCTAAGGACTGTAAACCCTTTATGACGTTGTTTGTTCTTAAAGTTGCGATTCTTTGGAATTTTTCCCGTGGAGCCTCAATTGGTCCCTTATTTTTCTGCATTTATTTCCTCCATATTATCCATTATCTATCTTCTATTACGAAATAATCATCAAAAAGTTGCAAAATTTTTCAAATATTCTGTATACATTCTAATTATCATGTCAAATATTAACAATATTTACTTAGTAATACTATATATTTTTTAATTATGCGGTATATCTTACGAATATACCGTATAGTTTAGAAGGAGATAATAATGAATAAAGAAAAATCAATAGCTGTTAATAATACAATACACAGCTATAGGCTAAGGCTTAAGAACTAGTATCTGCAGAGTATATGAATTAAATAATAAAGTATATATTTTATACTTGCCGGCTTAGGCTGGGTGAGAACATTGCTTGTGTTTTAGCAGAGTAACTTAACAGGGAAAAACGGCTATTTGAACCAGAGGCGTTTCTGTAGTTAATCCCAAATTACTTGGTAAACTTCGAAAGTGAATTGTAAAATTCCCAGACCGCTACATAATTCCACACTATCTGTAAAATCTACGGTTTGTCCTGCCAAAATATCACCGTAAGTATATATAGATGATGCGCTTGGTAAAAATCCAAGGCTCCACCCTTGACTGGCAAAACCTGTATTACATTTGTAAGAAATTTTTAATCTGTACCTAACATTATATGCAGTGGCGTCACCAACATTTCTTAGACTATAGCTTATGCTGACTGACTGACTTCCCTGATAAAGAGAAGGTGTTATTCCAGTTTCTACCCCAATAACATTCGCTGGATACTCACAACTCTCATCATCAACCGTTGCTTCAGAATTATAATTATTAGCATCGGGGTCAGTACATCCATAGACTGCTCCAGTTTTACCTATAACATTACTTGATGTTTGCAATCCCCATTTATCTTCAACAACTAATTGGTAGTATCTTGATTCTTCAGACACAATTCCAGTTACAATATAACTTGTTACAGTATTATCATCAGTGGTATACACTTTATCCTTATTGCTCATATCCTCTAATGTTGATTCATAAAGAATATATGATTTGAAATCACTATCGTTATTCTGTGACCAATAAATGTAAAAAGAATCGTTTTTATAAACTATTGAGTCGATTACAGATTGGGTTGGTGTGCTATCAATTGCGTTGGCCTTCCCATTACCTATTTTACTCTGACCAAGTGTATCTGTAACCATCACCCAATACCAATTTTCTATAGTTGGGTCATATGTAGATGTTGGATAGGATGTGGTACTTTTATCTGTATATGTTTCGACGGTATCCTTATCCCCACTCTCCGTTTTTAAATAAAGTAGTTTGTAACTACCAAAATCACCCTCTTTTGATTCTTCCCATTCAACTGTCATTTTTTCAAGGTCATATGTAACTGATTTAACATCAACAGAATCAGGTATGGGGTCAAGTTTTGAAGTAAAGATTGCTCCTTTTGTTTGATATAAAAATGTATCGGTTACTGTGACTCTGAAGTAATGATATGTAAGTGGACTGATATTTTCCATTCTCGTATTAGTTACATTCACACCATCAGTTGTGAAAAAATTCCCATAATCCTCCATCCCTGGTTCAACGGAATGTTCAAGAGTATATGATTTGAAATCTCCATCAGTAGATTTCGTCCACTTTATTGTAAATCCCCCATTTGAGAAATCTACACTTTGAATTGATACTGGATTGGGAACGGACAGGGTATTGTCCACATTGACACTTACAGGCGGACTATCTCCTTCATTGTCACTGGTATCATAACCACGAACAATTAGAGTATGCTCACCATCTTTATATGTGGTTGTATTCCATATGAAAGAATAAGGTTCAGTATCATCAGTTAAGCCAGTATTAACTCCATCAATCCATAATTCTACTTTTTCAACATCCTTGTTATCCGTGGACATACAGGTAACATTGACGACTTCATTAACGGTTGAACCACTTGAAGGAGATGTAATGGTTGTTTCGGGAGGAGTAGTGTCTTTTTTATCCTCACAAGAAAAGAAAAATAACAGAGAGAATATTAACCAAAGACGCTTCATACAGAAAATTACAAATAATCACCCAACAATGTGGGTGTCTCTTTTATAAACAAAAAAGCCCCCGTGAGGAGTCTTACAATGATTTAAGGATTAAATGGACTAGTGCTCTTCAACCCAGTCCACTTCACCATCTTTATACTCGCCACTATATATCTTTTTCCCTTCTTCATCGTAGTAAGTAAATGGACCATGTTGTACCGAATTAACGTGGTAAGACTCTTCTTTTAACTTTCCATTCGCATGCCATACAGTAAAAGGACCGTTCAACTCCCCATCAACAAATTCAGTCAATTCTTTCGTCCCATCTTCGTCCCAAAATAAATGTATGCCATTTTTAAGGTCATTGACATAATTACATCGTATCCGTTTCTTTCCATTCTCACTATGCCAATTCCACATACCTTTTCTTTTTCCGTTTATATACTCACCTTCTGACTGAGTATCCCCGTTTTCATAATAATTAATGTAGGGTCCATTTAATAGGCCATTTTCGTAATGGGCTTCAAATTGAGTTTTTCCATTCTCATATTTTTCAATAGATGAGCCAGTGTATGGCAATTCCTCTCCCTTGACATATTTGATAGATATCAGTTCATCATAATTAATACTGCGGTCTGTGTTGCAGCCCATTATAATCGGTAATAATAACAAAGCTATTGTTCTGTGTTGTAGCATGGCGTGCTCTTCAAAAGTTAATGACAAAAAAAAGAGGGAGTGCCTTCACACTCCCTCCGTGGTTCAATTGGTAAACCAGTTAGAAATTAATTGGTTCCGTTATTTATAAATAAAAAAGCCCCCGTGAGGAGGCTATTTGTGCCAGAGGCGTTTCATACAAAAAATTGCACACCAATGTGGGGGCCCTTTTAATCGGCGCCCCGTACCGGGGGTCTGTTTACTGGTTTTTCGGAATTAGGTTGAAAAAAGGGTAGTAATATGGAAGCAGGTGCTATAGCTTTTTAGCCTAAGCTATTTGATAATCACTGCTTCTAAAAATCAAAAAGCCCCCGATGATTAATCGAGAGCTTTATGATGTGGCTCGGGCCGGAATCGAACCAGCGACACATGGATTTTCAGTCCACTGCTCTACCAACTGAGCTACCGAGCCACACAAAGTTGAAAAATGGCTCGCAAAATTACCCGATGGTGTGACGGATATCCAACAAGAAATGATAACCTTTTCAAGTCTTTCTGCTCTATTTATTACGTTTATTAATTTCGCGAAAATAAATAAGAAAAACTGACCAGAATTCGATTGGAGAGGACATCTTCCATGGCGCCATATGGTGTATAAACATCACTAGACTGCTTGCTCCAACTGGTACTAAGAAAAGCGGTGTCCATCATCATATTTTCTCCAATGGGAATCCCCAAACCCGCTGATATAATTGTACGATCCCCATGTCGATCCCCATCTGGTGCGGGAAAGATGGCAACACCCGATCTTAAACTGATACCGAAATTTTCATTGAATTCCATCAGATATTCGAGCCCTGCCCTTGCCTGATAAACCTGACGATATTGAGATGCGATCGTTAAATTTTCTTCCGAAAGCATTTTATAATAATCAGATTCCCGGTCATAACTATCCGTTACAAATTTTGTACCTGACCAGTTTCGAAAACGGAAACTATAGGCAAGCGTTAACTTGGGGATTGTAAGCACACCACCAAAATCAATGACAAACGGCATCCGCACCTTATAATCATAGTAACCTGTCAGCGTAGTATCATTTTTAAATCCATCATCAAAAATAAGAGACTCATCAGATGAGTGTTCTTCTTCAACCCTGATATGATAGGGCAATGAAATCGAAAGTCCGAGCCGAAACCAATCAGTAACAGCGCCTTTAACACCACCTCGGATATTCCAACCTGTGGTGGTGGCAATCAGTTTCTGTTCCAGCAAATATTGATCAAAATCAGCTGGAAACTCGCTGTAGTTCTGTTTCGAATCTTCCTGAATAAATTCAAAACTGTATTCTTCCCGGCCTGAAACCCTGGAAACTGATAATCCGCCGGCAAAGGTAGGTGATAATGCAATTCCAAATGAAAGAGTGAATTGTTCCATGGCACCACCGCTATATATTTCTTCACTCCTGAGCACATATTTTGAAAAATCGTAAAATTGCTCTTTCCCATCAACCTCAATAGGAAAATTCAACTGGTTATCCTCATTGCTGAAACCAGAGAAGGACATCAGTCCATTATAATGGACGATCCGGTTAAATCCAACCCCTAGGACCATACTGCCACGGATTGTGGGCAAAGGTAATGCCATACCCATAGCGTTGAAACTTCCCACATGTAATGGGTTCACTTTGCTTTCATTAATATAGGAAGTCTTATTATGATAATTCAGGTTCTGGCCTTCAAAATAGATGGAGCCATTGGCCATATCTGCAAGACCGGCAGGATTCCAGTACATTCCAGAGGGGTCATTGCCTAAGGCAGTGAAGGCACCACCCATACCCAGCGAACGGGCACCATACCCGATTTCGTTTTCTAATATATGGATCGCTTCAGATGCAGTCTGAGTTTGACCATTAGATAGAAAAAGACTGGAAATAATAATGGATCGCAGGGTGAATTTGCGTCGCATTAATAATCCTCGATTTTATTGAATAATATTAATTGCGGCGTGTCGCGCGGGTTCCGCCTGAAGAACCAGAGGAACTGGAAGAACCGGAAGAACTACCGGAGCTTCCACTAGAGGAACGAGAGGATGAAAGCGAAGAACTTCCTCCATAGGATGAATTGCCACTCCCGCTTGATGAGGATTGTTGTGATTGAGTCCGTGTCCGAACTGTATTTAAGTTTGTACCGGTATTTCGATCTCGGCCTTTAGTAAACTTTCGGATTTCATTTTCAGATATGCCAGGGATAACCATGTTATAACCACCCAGGCTATAACCGTATCCATAATCATAAAATCCCATCCCGTATCCGTTACCATAACCACCATAAAAATTGTATGGGTTATAGAAACTGGAATAACCATAATAAGATGAGTAAAGAGGGTTAAAACGGTTGTGCATCATGGAATAGGAAAGTGGCATGGTGGAGCCAGACTGCTGGGCATACAAACTTAGGTTTGGCCGATTTCCTGCACGGGAATAGGGTTCAAAGGTTTCTTCCTCTTCTTCCGGTGATGGATAGAACCAGGCCAGTTGGGTGTAACAACCCTGAATGGCCAAAGAAAAAACCAAACTTAGTATGATAAAAATAGATTTCTGCTTCATCACATCCAATATTACACTAAAAAACAGATATTAAGCAAATTAACCAACGTTATCTGCCTATCCCGACCAGATCCAATATAAATGCATATTCGAGTGCCACTTCCCGGTATCGGCGAAAACGTCCAGACTTACCACCATGACCCGCATCCATATTCATGTGCAGATATAATTTATTCTCCCCCTGCCAGTGGTCTCTTAATTTGGCTACATATTTCAGCGGCTCCCAGTACTGGACTTGGGAATCAAAAAAACCTGATGTAACCAGCATATTGGGGTATGCACTGTCACGTACCTGGTCATAGGGTGAATAGGAAAGCATGTAATCATAATATTTTTTTATTCGGGGGTCGCCCCATTCATCCCATTCATTGGAAGTTAGGGGTATACTGGGATCCAGCATGGTGGTCACTACATCTACAAAAGGAACAGCGGCAATAGCTCCCCGCCATAATTCAGGCGCTAAATTCACCACCGCACCAATAAGCAAACCGCCTGCACTTCCTCCCTCACAAAATATCTGTTCGGAATCAGTATATCCATTATTCACTAGATGTATTCCTGCATCAATAAAATCCGTAAAGGTGTTTTTCTTATTTAACATTTTGCCATCATCATAAGATTGACGGCCGTAAATCTGGCTGCCCCGCACATGGGCAATAGCATAAATGAATCCACGGTCTAAAATACTCAATCGCGAAGAACCAAAACCCGGATCTCGAGTGGACCCATAAGAGCCATAGGCATACAAGAGCAGGCTCTGGGGTGAATCGGATTTCATATCCTTTCGATAGACCAATGAAATCGGAATCCGCTTTCCATCCCGGGCGGTGGCGTAAAGCCGTTCCGAATGGTAGGCTTTTTGATCATAACCGCCCACAATTTCCTGTTGTTTCATAAGTGTTTTTTCACCCGTATCCATATTATAGTCGTAGGTAGTAGAAGGTGTCACCATAGATGTATAGCTATAGCGAAGGATATTGGTGTTGAATTCTTCATTGACGGAGATGCGTGCCGTATAAGTCTCTTCTTCAAAATCAATATCCGAGTCATCCCCTGTTTTCTGATTGATAATTCTCAATCCCCGCAGACCATTTTTACGCTCATTGATCACCAGGTGATCTTTAAAAATTTCCAACCCTAATAGATGTACGTCATCACGATGTGCAATGACCTCTTTCCATTGGGAAATGTCAGTAGCATTCTCGACAGTTTCCATCAGGCTGTTGTTTTTGGCATTCCAATTGGTAACGATATAAAACTTATTCTGGTAGTGATCGATACTATATTCATGCGCTGTTCCACGGGGAGTAAAGTTTTTGAATTTTCCATCTGGATTATCAGCCCGCAGTATATGGTAATCGCTTACCAGTGTGCTGCTGTTATAGATAATAATGTATTCACCGGATTTGGATCTGGAAACGCCTATATAATAGGTTTCATCATTTTCGGTATAAACCAGTTCATCATTACGAAAATCAGAACCCATTTTATGACGGTAAATTTTTTCTGATAATAAGGTAACCTTGTTTTTGGATGTATAAAATACTGTCTGATTGTCACTTGCCCAGGCTACACCACCAGTCGTATTAGGGATCGTCTGTTCCAATATATCGCCACTTTTCAAATTTTTAAAATGGACCTCATAAAAGCGTCGGCTCAGTGTATCCACCCCAAAAGCCAGCCATTCATTATCGGGGCTCACGTTCATGCCGCTCACAGCGAAATAATCATATCCTTCCGCCAGTTTATTTACATCCAAAATAATCTCTTCTGGTGAGTTCAAAGAGCCTTTTTTCCGGCAACGGATGGCGTATTCTTTTCCTTTTTCATAACGGGTATAATAGTAATAACCGTTATCCAGGTAGGGCACAGAAACATCGTCCTTTTTGATACGGCCCACAATTTCATCAAACAGTTTATCTTGAAATTTTTTGGTATGGTTCAAACTGGACTGAGTATACTCATTTTCCGCTGCGATATAATCCACAACTTCGCTTGTTTGAGAATCAAATTCTTTCGCAGATTTCTGTTTATCGGTAAGTCGCATCCAATAATAGCTGTCCACTCGAGTATCTCCATGGACTGTTATTTCATGTGGTTTCTTTGTCGCGTCAGGTGGCAATGAAGTTTCTGTGCAGGAGATTATCATAACATTAACAATTAAAAATATGTTTTTCATACCATCCTCTGTCATTTGAAAAATCGGTGTAATTTAAATTAAGAATTGTTTATATCAATCCGGATTATTTTAGTCTGCGGCCAAACCAAAGCCAGATGGCTCCCAATATTAGTCCTACCCCTTCCCTCTGATATTCCCACATATCCACCATGCGGTTATCCATTTGCTGGGGCATAATTGTATTCAAAAAGCCAAGTGCCACTAGAATCCCTAAAATCAAAATCACAATCGCTACAATTTTTAGATGCGAATTATTTATAATGCCACTGGGCAATAACGGCAGAAATCCAATAGCAATATATGCTGGTACCCATATAAACCAGTCCGGATCATCAAAATTCACCATGGCAAACACTATAAAGACCGCAGCAATCATCCATGGCAAAACCTGTTTCATGGGAGTGTAATTTTTCCTATCATATACGGCACACAAGTTCCAGAAAGATAAACCCGATTTTCTCCTACCTTACAGGTGAGACTGCCTCCCCGGCGAGATAGCTGCCGAGCATTTAATGTTTTCTTGTGCAACACTTCTGACCAATATGGCGCTAAGAGACAATGTGCGGAACCGGTGACGGGGTCTTCATTCACACCATAGTTCGGGTAAAAGCAGCGGGAAACAAAATCATAGTTTTCCCCTACAGCCGAGACGATTAATCCCCTGCAATCCAGTTTGGACATAAGCCCAAAATCGGGCCTTATCTTTTCTACCTCTAATTGTGTAGCCAGAATTGCTAGAATGTCATCTTTTCCTTTCATTACAGCCACAGTATTTCCACCAATCACCCCGTCAATTTCCCCTTTCTGATTTGATAAGGATTGGGGAAGATCTTTGGGAAAATCCATCCTCATTTTACTTCCCTTTCTGGTGACAGACAATAGACCTGAACGAGAATCAAATTCAATTTCCTGTGTATCAGGTTCAAGATATCGAAATATGACAAAGGCAGTGGCCAGCGTTGCATGGCCGCAAAGATCCACTTCAGCTGTTGGTGTAAACCAGCGGATGGCAAAACGTTCTCCTTCTTTTACTATAAAAGCAGTTTCAGATAGGTTGTTTTCCATGGCAATGTGTTGCATGGTGTCCTCCGGCAGCCAGTTTTCCAGAGGAACAACTGCCGCAGGATTTCCGGAAAATACCTTATCTGCGAAGGCATCAATCTGGTAAAGTGTCCGCTGGTTACCAGCCAATGCCGTAATCTTCCCCATAATTGGATGAACCACCCCACATGGTACCGTGCTCCCAATCAAACCAAATGGCATTGATCGGCCCGGATGTCAATGATCGCACCACTACATTATATCCCATTCCTCTCAATTTCTTGGTCACCCATGGCGGGGTATCCTTATGGACTACAATACGCCCTGCTTCTTTACTATGTTCTCCAAATGAACTGTACATTTGATAACTGTTTACATTAGCCCCCTCCGCTGCCTCCTGTACATTCATATTAAATTCGACCATATTCAGGAAAAACTGCAGCAGGTTTTGATCTTGAGTATCTCCTCCCTGGACCGCAAAAGATAGATAAGGCTTGCCATCTTTAATAGCCATGGCCGGTGTCAAAGTAGCTCTTGGTCTTTTACCAGGGGCAATCAGATTATATGGATTTTCGTCTTTGTATAAAACAAAACTTTGGGCACGCTGACTTAAGCCTACACCAGTTTTTCCAGCTATGACAGCCGGAATCCACCCGCCGCTGGGTGTAATTGAAACCACCCAACCATCTTCATCCGCTGCCTGTATGGTGGTGGTACCCAAATTAAATTCCGCTTCCAAAGCAGCAAAATCCTGATTGCCATCATTTGGATTCAATCGCTGCTTTTCTTCTCCCCATGTTTTTAAGTGATTCAAGAAAGGATTATTGGGTCCAACTTGGAATTTATATGGGTTACCGGGCTTGGCCATTGGATCATTCCTTACCCAGTTAATCTCTTTAATTCTGGCCTTGGCATAGCGCTTGGAAAGCAATCCATTTATCGGTTCTTTAGGTGGGAAGTATGGATCGCCATAATAAAAATCCCGATCCGCAAAGGCCAGATTCATTACCTGGTAAAGAGTATGGATATATCGAGCAGAATTATAGCCCATAGATTCCAGATCAAAATTTTCCAGCATATTCAAAGATTGAAGCATGACTGGCCCTTGAACCCAGTGCGTTAGTTTATAAACGTCAATTCCTTTGTAATTAGTCTTAACTGGTTCTTCTAAATAAACTTTCCAATTCGCTAAGTCTTCTTTAGTAATCAGTCCGCCCTGTTCTTGCGTTGCACGGGCAATCTCTTCTGCAATATCTCCATTATAAAACCGGTTATTTGCAGCATAGATGGCTTCTTTGCGTGTGGCTCCACCGGCCAGCGCCTTGGCTTCTGTATCAACCAGTTTCTGTAGTGTATTATATAAATCTTCTTGGACAAAAATTTCACCTGGATAAGGAGCCTGGCGATCACCATCATGGATCAAAAACACTTTCTTTGAATAGGGCCATTTAGCGATCTGTTCTTTCTGGCGCTCTATGCCATTAGCAGCCTGAGCCTCGATCGGGTATCCTTTAGCCATTTCCATAGCTGGAGCTAAGACTTCTTTCAAACTCATACTGCCAAATTCTGCCAGCATGGTCATTAGTCCACCAGGCGTCCCTGGTGTCACCGCTGCCAGCGGCCCAAATTGTGGCGGATACGTATGACCCTTTTCAATATAATATTCTGGAGTTGCGCCTGTAGGAGCAACTCCAAGGGCATTGATACCAATCACTTTTTCCGTTTTTGGATTATAAATCAACGCTTGAGTTTCGCCACCCCAACTTAGTACATCATACATTGTACATGTGGCTGCTAACATAGCACATGCGGCATCAACTGCATTTCCTCCTTGTGAGAAAATGGTGGCCCCAGCAGTAGCGCCAAGCGGTTTACCTGTAATGGCAACCCAATGTTTTCCAAAGATTACTGGTTTGGCCGTTCGTTGAGATAAAATAAATGAAAATAGTAAAACCAAACAGATCCAGTATTTTAGTCGTTGCATAATTTCCTCCTTATCCAATTTTATGCATTTCTTTATTTGAAATAATGCTAAACCCAGATTTTGCATAAAGCGTTTGATCAATCATGGATTTTGCTACTTTTTTGCAATGAATTGCACGATATGAACTCGGAGTCAACCATGATGTAGCTTTTGCAATTCCAGATAAGATTTTTTCTCGATAACGAAATTCACTGCGATTACCTAATAATAAGGATGGTTGAAAAATTAGTGTTGAATTTAATGAGATTGATTTCAAATTTGACTCAAGTTCACCTTTTACACGGTTATAGAATATTTTGGAATCAGCTGAAACACCTGCAGCTGTAATAACACTAAAAACAGATGTATTCCATTTTTTAGCTGCACCTGCAAAAGCCAAAGGGTAGTCATGATCTACTTTCATGAAATTACTTTTACTCCCTGCTTTTTTTATTGTAGTCCCCAAGCAACAATATACATGATCCACAGGAAATAAATCTTCCCACGGCGGCATCTCAAAATCTATTATTATTTCTTTGCGCTTGTCATCGTGAATTGGTAAAGGTGTTCTTAATGGAGTGATTACTTTTTTATAATAATCGGATTCCAAACATAATGTTAATAATTCAGAACCAACTAGTCCCGATGAACCAAGTACCAAAGCAGTTTTATCTGCCATTAATAATTGACCTTGATTTTAAATATTTGACCCCGCTTACCCACTACAAATCCTGTGCGGGTCCCCTTGGCAAATGCCATGGAGGTTAGATCCTTTTCTTTGCTATAGATGGACTGCCAGTTTTTTCCATTATCATTTGTCATATCGAATCCAGAGGGTCCAACGGCAAAAAAAATACTTTGCCTATAATGTACAACGCATTCCCGGTACTGGTGGGTCTGGGTTTCAGGCAAATGCCATGTTAATCCTCCATCCCAGGTATAGGCCATGGTATTTTGGATAGATTGATCTGTGAAATCCCCACCAACAGCGATACCTATTTTTTTATCCTTAAAGCAGAGGGAATAGATCCCCGTACTTTGACCGCCATGCACCAATGGCGTTTCGGCTACAGTCCAATGCAATCCACCGTCTTCACTTTTGAAAACTCTGGATTTGGCGCCACCCATTCCAAGCCAAACCGTATTACGCCCTGCCACGGGTATGCCGGTTCCGCTGGCGGCAAATCCAAACTCAGGATCTAGTTTCTCCGGAATATTTTTCAAGGGTACGTCTTGCCAGGTATTTCCCCCATCTGTAGTTCTTATAAGTAAATGATGGCCTCCAACTGGGTCACTGAAAGCAATGCCGTATTTTTTATTCCAAAATGACATACCATCAAAGAAAACACCCTCACGATCATCATAATAGATTAGGCTCCATGTTTTTCCGCCATTTGTGGTTTTAAAAAAACGTGCCGGTTTATCAATTCCCATAACAATTGCTGTATGTGTATCAAACCCTGTGATATCCCTAAAGTCCGTTTTGTTCATTTGAGGTACAGATATATTCTGCCAGGATTTTCCTCCATCAACTGTTCGCAATACAGTCCCGCCTGTACCACTGACCCATGCCACATTCCTATTAATAACACTGAGGCCCCGAAAAGATTCCTGTACACCACTATCCAGTCTTTCTAATTGGATTGACTGAGCATTGAGACCTATGATTAAACCAAAACAGAAAAAAAAATAAAAGTTTTTGTTCACCTTTTAACGCGGCATTGTCATAATCACACCCATGAGGTCTATACCATACCACAAGTTTGCAATACGCAGATTTTCATTGGCTGCGTGCTGATTATTATCATGGTTGGCCACAGGAACAATGATGGCTGGTTTCTTCAACATATCCGTAAATAAATATAGAGGCAGGGAGCCACCCAAGGCCGGCATGAGAATTAATTCATCACTCACAAAGTTTCGCACTGCATTAATGATGGTTTTTGCATGGGGTTCTTGCATGGAAGTCCTGGAAGCGATATAACCGCTGCCTCGCCGATCCACCTTGGCAATTTTTCTATACTTTAAACGCGTTTTAATATCCGGTTCAGTATAAACAATATGGTATCCTTGTTTTCGAATATGGCTTTCAACCTTATCAAGCATATCTTCAGGATCATTACCTTTCACGAGTCGAACACCAATGGCAGTGGTGGCTGTATTGGGAATCACGTTGCGGGCTTTTTTACCCACATTACCACTGGCCAGCCCCTTGATTGTTAATGAAGGCAGCAATAGGCGCTCATTAATAGTCCGGCCCTCACCTTCTGTAAAGGCAAGGCCCAATTCGTTTTTTAATTGCATATCCACATTGGGAATTTTGGCCAGCTCCAGACGCTCAAATTCAGATAAGGGTTCCACCGTATCATAGAAGTTTTCAATTAATACTTTACCGTTTTCATTCTTCATAGAGGCGATTAAACGTGCCAACATTTGACCGGGGACTGGCGCCCAATTCCCATAATGCCCGCTATGTAATGCGCGAGTAGCTCCGTAGACAGTGACTTCCATACCAGTGACACCTCGAACACCAAATACGAGTTGGGGTCGACGGCTCTGATGCACCGGTCCATCACAGAATAGCCAGATATCAATATCATCCAAAAGATTTTTATTATTTAATAGGTGTGCCTTCAGATTGGTTGATCCCGCTTCTTCTTCCCCTTCAAAAAATAATTTTATATTAGAAGTAAAACCAATTTTAGATGATTGGAGAGCATCCACTGCATTCAAAATGGTAATAATGGGCGCTTTGTCATCTCCTGCTGAGCGGGCATAAATACGCCATTCTGGATCAATTTTATCTCTCGTGGCAGGCAATGCAATCTGTTTGCCTCCTTTGTCCATAGCGCCACTGTACAGCACCGGATTAAAGGGTCCATGGGCCCACTTTGTTGGGTCTACTGGTTGTCCGTCATAATGAACATAAAAGCATAGTGTCCTTATTGCGCCAGACACTTTGTATTCACCATAGATAATGGGGTTGGCGCCTTCCAACTCCAATAGTTGCATATCAAATCCGCGCTTTTGAAACAGATTACTGATATATTCCGCGTTATTCCGGATATTTTTGCGATTCGACGCCACATTAGGCATCGATAAAAGATGCGTAAAATCCTGTAAAATTGAATGTCCGTTTTGCTTTACCCACTTACGGGTAGCCCTAACTGACTTCGTTTCTTCGGCAGGGACAACTGATAAAAGGATTAGTCCCACCAATAATATAAACATGATTTTTTTGCCCATTTATCCCGCTTTCAGTATCTCCGTTGCCGCATTGATCTTAGCAGAAGCACGATCCAATGCTCTAGTTACTTCGCCAATAAACAAATGGGTTTCATCCCATTTTCGTTCTTCCAGCCCTTCCCGGATGCCCGGCAGGGTTTTTACACCATACCCCGTATAATAACCAGGCGCATATATCATATTTTTAAACCAATTCCGGCGAGGCAGTCCTTCCTCTCGCGTCATGGCCTGCTCAACATCTTTTAAAAGGCGATTCACCTGAATTTTTATTTCTGCCGACATGGAACCCTTTTTCATACTGGATAATGCCTTTTCATAATTCATGGCACTGGTCTTTAATCGCTGGTGAGCTGCCTCAAGGGGTGTAAAATCAAATTCCGGCACATCATCCAACCGTTTAGGGGGCAAATAAGTCTTTTTTGGATTGGCTGAGATTGTAAAAGCCTTTTCATTTAGCAGCCGATTCCGGCGTTTGGTTTTTTCAGCGACTGTTTTTGCCAGTTTTTTATTGCTTTCAATGAAAGTCCCAATATTTTCAGCCATATTCATGAACCGAAAAGGTAAAATATCCGCTTCTGAAAGCCGTAATACCAGTCGACCGTTTACTTTGGCTAATGTTGTACCATAAATATAATCACCATCACTGAACCGCTTATAATGATCGTAAGAATCAAAAATAGAATGATAGGACCCACCACCGCTTTCACCGCCGAATCCAATGTTTAACGCAGGGACACCGGCATGATGAATAAAGGCTGTGTAATCTGATCCAGAGCCCAGTGGATAAATTCGCAGATCATCCCGTTCCGCATCCTTGTTTCCGCTAATCCGCAGCCGTGACCGTATCCGTTTCTTCAGAGCTACATCCTGAACCGGATCTTTCACTTCACTTGCTACTTCATTCACAAATTTTTCTAAAGAGTGAGATCCGCTAACACCCATAAATCCAACACCTGTCCCATCGGTATTAATGTACACTACCATTTTTTCCTGAATTTCATCAAGGTGATATTCCACCCATTCTGTTGAACCGAGGAGGCCTGGCTCTTCTGCATCCCAGCCAGCGTACACCAGTGTACGTTTGGGGCGCCATCCGGTTTTTACCAATTCGCCGATTGCCCGAGCTTCTTCCATCAGTGAAACCATACCGCTGATTGGGTCCGCCGCACCCTGTGCCCAACCATCATGATGGTTCCCACGCATGATCCATTCATCAGGATAGACTGACCCTTTCAACTTTGCCACCGGATTGTAAGCCCTACGCAAACCCCAATCAAATTTGAGTTGGAGGTGAACTTTTATCGGCCCCGGACCAATATGGTAAGTAGCGGACAATGCACCACGCCATGAGGCTGGAGCTACCGGCCCTTCCAACGCTTTGAGCAGCGGTAATGCATCAGCATAAGAAATAGGCATAACCGGAATTTTCATAATTGTAGGTGCATCTTCAATGGCAAGCCGTTTTGCATCGGGCTTAGCTCCATAACCAGGTGTGAGAGGATCACCGGGGTACAGAGGCATATCCAACACCGAGCCGCGTTGTAAACCATGCTCCATCCGGTATGGCCCATCGGGATAAACATCCCCCTGAAAATATCCGTCATCTTTGGGATCGGAATAAAGAATACATCCAATGGCACCTTTTTCACGGGCAACCTTAGGTTTAATTCCTCGCCATGATCCGCCATACCTAGCGAGAATAATTTTTCCCTCCACTTTAATCCCAAGACGTTCCAATTCTTCATAATCAGCAGGAATGCCATAATTTACATATACTAATTCCGCAGTTACATCTCCATCAGCAGAAAAAGCATTAAAGCCCGGTAGCAGGTCTTTCGTAATACCGGAAGTGGCATCCTCATCTAAGGCTGGTTCTTTTAATTGTAAAGAGACTTTATTGGGTCCAAGCATTTCCAGTTTACGGATTATTGGAAATGGCATTAATACATCAAAAGTTTCAATTTCTGTTTCAAATCCCCATGATTCAAATTTTTCAGCGATGAATTCCGCATTTTGCTTGCTCCAAGGAGAACCCACATGATGCGGTTTGGATGACATGTGTTTCATCCAGTCGTCCAGGTTCTGTGGATTGAGGACTGCATCAAACTGGGCTTCTAACTTTGTTTGAGTCTCTCGATCCAGAGCTATATCAAACGTACTGACTAAATCCATTTCAGGATCGGCAGCATCTACAGCCGGCACCTGATTACAACTGATAATAAAAAAAAACGGCAGTACACTGCCCAAAGAAATTATTTTCATATTCAACCTCCTTAAATCTAAATAGGTAAGCGGGAGGGGAAACTAAATTGTACTGTTAATATAATGAATGGTTTTTATTATCTCTTTCCATGAATTAATAGAACGCGTGTTTAAATAACGCTAGTTATTAAAATGACAAAAAATTATGGATCGCAACCATTCCCATGTCATAACGTCATAGTAAGATTTTAGTTTGGCATAATAATCATGCTAGCACAGTTTTTGCTGTATAAATAATCAAAAATGGGATAAAAATGGAAAAACTTCAAAAATTTATGTTAAATCACCCTTATATCAGCGTGGCGGCAATCATGCCGTTTATGTTGGTGTTTGTCATCGGCTTATTCTCGATACTGATAAATATTATACTTCCAATAATGATTGCCTTCTGGCTAGCTGGTTGGGTTTATACTGCTATTGTTGGCAGGCCGATTCGACAGTATTACCGCCAACCTTTCTGGTACACACACTATGAATAGTTTAAATCATTTAGTCGTGGTTTAATACGGCTGGAATAACGTGCTTTTGAAACTACCTTTGCAGGATCCTTTCTAAGTAGGCGCTGCTTCTCCACTGGCAAGCTGGCAAATTTCTGACACTCTACAGAACAGCAACCGGCATATTTTTCATTACATTTATCACACTGAATAAATAAAATATGACAGGCATCATTTCCACAATCCAGATGGGTATCTGCCGGTTTTCCACATTGATGGCAGACGCCGATCACATCATCCGTAATCCGTTCACCCATCCTGGCATCAAAGACAAAATTCTTGCCAATAAATTTTGATTCAAGACCCATGGCTTTCACATCATGGGCATATTGAATGATACCACCGCCTAGCTGATTGACATCTTGAAAACCATGATGTACTAAATAAGCACTAGCCTTTTCACAGCGGATACCACCGGTACAATATAGTAGCACTGTACTATCCTCTTTGCCATGAAGCAACTGCTTGACTTCGGGCAGCAGTTCCCTGGATGTATCCACATCGGGAATAATGGCATTTGTGAACCGTCCAACTTCACTTTCATAATAATTGCGCATATCCACCACAACCGTATCTTGGTCTTCCATAGCCTGATTAAACTGAGTTGCGTTGAGATGGTGGCCAATATGCTGCATATCATATTCATTTTTTTCTAAGCCATAAGCGACAATTTCATTTTTCACCTTGATAGTCAGCTTATAAAATGATTCCCCTGGCTGCAGGGCGATCTTCAATGGTATCTTCACAAATGCAGTGTTTGAATTCATATTCTTTTTAAACGCTTCCCAATGATGCTCGGGACAACTCAACTGAGCATTGATACCTTCTGCTGCTATATAGATCCTGCCAAAGATTTGAAAGGCATTCCAGTCTCGGTATAATTCATCCCGAAGTGATTCGGGATTTTCTATAGACATATAGCGGTAAAAAGAACAGGTGATTCGTTTGAATGATTCTTGTTGCAATTCTTTTAAAAGGAGCTCGCGGCTCTTTTTATTATATAAAACTTCTTTTTTCATCGCATGGGATTCATATGAGTTCAGGCCGCAAATGAAACGATCATAGGATCATGATCTGGTCCCCATTGGATATATTTATCCATGATAGAGTTGAATAACTTGGAGTTTTTCCATTTTTGAAGCCAAAGATTAAGTTGAAAATATTTTTCTTCAAAATAACGCGAATCCACAAAAGCAAATTGTCGAACAAATGGGAAAACGGCCACATCTAAAAGTTGAATTTTTTCCCCAATGAGATATGGTTGTATCTTTAAGATTTCATTATAGTCAGACAAAAATTTATCGCATTGTTCTTGATAATATTCCTTGGTGTGCTCTGGATGCCGTTCATGGTATTTATACTTATCCAACCAAGGTTTGAACTCATGATCATTAGCATGGATCATTTTTAATTGCTGATCTGGATTGATCTCCATCCAATCGGTATTGGTTTGATCTAAAGCCCACATTATAATATCAAAACTTTCATCGATGACCTGCCCATCCTCTAACTCAATGACAGGAACCGTCCCCTTAGATGAAATAGCATAGAGTTCATTGGGACGCTCTGTTAGCAATATTTCCCGTAGTTCAACGGAGATTCCAGTATGTGCCAGCGCCATCCTGGCGCGAATAGCCCAGGGTCAGCGCCGGAAAGAATATAATCGTGGATGTTTACGCATATTTAGGATTTTTCATTAAGTGGATAAATATCGGGGCGACGATCCCTGAAGAACATTTTCCGTGCATGGGATTCTGCCACTTTAGTTAAATCAATATCAGCAATTAAAATATGATCTTCTCCTGTAGGAGATTGAGCGATTACTTTTCCATCAGGGTCGGTTATAAATGATTCGCCGGCGAACTCCATTTGGTCCTCAACACCTACTCTATTGGCCAAAGCACAAAAGTATCCATTGTGAAAAGATGCCACTTGGAGTTCTGCTTCATAGAGTCCATCTGGCCATTCACCTATTGTGCCGGCCTGGGGCACAACTACTATTTCAGCACCATTCACACCTAATGCCCGAGTAAACTCAGGAAAATGACGGTCATAGCAAATAGCCACACCTACTTTACCAATGGCAGTATCATAGACAGGTGCTCCGTGATCTCCTTCCGCATAATAACTTTTTTCATAAAAACATTCATAATCTGCAATATGTACCATGCGGGTCGTACCCAGTAGCGTTCCATCAGCATCAATTACTGGGGAAGCATCGTAGGTTTTCCCATTATCTAATTCAAAAAGATTAATGATAATAACCATATGATGTTCTTTGGCTTTTGCCATGAATTTTTCAGTAGTTGAACCTGGGACAGGTTCGGCCAGATTGGATATATCATCCTTGGCTAAATACTGGGGATAAAAGGGCGTAAAAGCCAGTTCAGCAAATACAGCTATTTCTGCTCCTTGAGATGCTGCCTGATCAATATGTTCCAATCCTCTGGTTAAGTTGGCTTCCAAGTCTGAAGTTGCATGTTGCTGGATAAGTGCGATTTTCATTTTGTGATTATTTAAGGAGCGCTGATTCTTGCCAAGCCGGGATAAGTGAGGCTGCCCAGGTATAAAATGCCATTTTTTTCTTCTACACTAGTAATGGGAGAATAGGAATCTGGTGCAGGGTGCTGCAGATTATGAATAATATTCCCATTTCCATCAATACCAAGAACAAAACTATATCGGTCTGGAGCGGGCTGCATCGATTCCGGCAACCGCAGTATCATTTTTCGGATAAATGGTTTTTCCCCTAAATTATCGATAATCTCTTTTCTAAGGCTCGCTAAAGCCACCCAATATATACCTTTCCCATTTGAGGAGATTCCATCAGGAAATCCAGGTAGATTATCAATAATAATTTCAGATTGACCTGCTTTATCTCCTTTTAACCAATATTTTTGTACCCGGTATTCAGATGTCTCACTGACCAAAATAAAATCATCATTTGGGCTGACTGCCACACCATTCGCAAAATAAAGATCAGATAATAAGGTTGTGGTCTTTTTTGTATTTGGATCATATACAAGTAGTCGTCCATAGGGTCGATGTGCTACGAGATCAAACTTGTAGTGGTGAACTGCGTAACGGGAAGAAGCATCTGAAAAATAAATTTTCCCATCTGAAGCTACATCTACATCATCAGTAAACTTAAATTTGATACCATCCGACTCTAGAGCAAGTGTAACAAGATTGCCCTGTAAATCCGCTTGCAATAGCCCTTGATTTGCATCGGCAATAATCAAATTCCATTTATCGTCAAAATCGAGACCAAGAGGACGACCACCAGTATTGACAAATACACCCATATTTTTCCCAAATACGTCATATTTGATAATGCGGCCATCCTCATATCCGGCATACATATTACCTGCTTCATCCACAGCAATATCTTCCGGCCCTATACCGTCATTTACACCTAGAATTTCTACGTCTTGAAAATAATTATTCGATGCAAACTTACTCTTCATCTCAGGAGGTTCCGGCGCTACCCATACTGCCGGGTCCACATCTACCGGCCAGAATAATAAATATAATAATAGAAGACCTATAGTAGCGGATAAGCCTTGAAAAAACTTTTTCATTTTATTTGTATTCGATACCAGAGAAACCTGGCATTCTTTCCAATAATTCTTTTCCCATGAGCAGACTGGGCGTGAAAAAACCGGATTTATGATTATTACCAATTAGATACTGGGCCACTTCTACTGTGCCAAAAGCAGTTAGATCATACCCGTCAACAGTGGTAAATCTTCCCTGGAGGGTTTCACCATTTTCATTTGTCACTTCTCCCCAAACATAGGATTTTGCTTTTTCCCGCTGCTCGGGCGTATTGGGCCTCCAAGTTTTATCAATGCGGTTTTGTACTAATTTTTGTACCCATCCAATTTTCATAAAGCGCATGTATTTTTGACGTTTTCTTAATTGGACTGCCCCTTTAGGCGAACGGGGAAAATAAACTTCAATATTTGGAATGCCTGTACTATGATAGGCCGTATACACGTCTCCCCAGGGTATTGTAATTGTATTCACAGATCCGAAACCAAAATCAATTTCTCTCTCTTTATAGGCAAAGGGGACTTCTTTCATTTTACCCCCCTCTCGAACTCTTCCCCCGTAGGCCATACCCTGCACGGCAGTTTTAGCCGTTCCTTTGCTTGCTTTGGAACCCTTCATAGCAAATCCCAGTGCCAAATATGTGGCATCGGGCATTTTTTCTTTTAAATGGGACGCCAGACAATCGGTTGGGATAACGTCAAATCCTACGCCGGGACAAACAACGATTCCAGCGGATTTTGCTTTTTCTTTAATGCTGTGGGCAAACTGATAAACGGGAATTTCACCCGTAATATCAATATAGTGGGTTTGGGATTTCAGGCAGGACGATATCATTGTATTGGCGGTGGCAGAAAAAGGTCCAGCACAGTTGGCAACAACCGAAAACCCACTCAATTTTTCAATTACATTTTCAAGCTCATCTAAAGCAAATATATTTGCTTCCAGTCCTTTTTCATCTGCCAGAACTTGAACTTGCTCATCGCGGCCTGCCAATACGGGCTTAAGACCTCTTTGGAGTGCTTCATCTACAACTAAACGGCCAGTGTAACCATTGGCCCCATAAATCATCCATTTATTGTCTTTCATAAGTAATGAAGTATAAATGGATACAAATCAAAATTAAAAAGAAAAAGTAATAGTGTTATTGATTGATAACGCTACTTTATTTAATCAGTCAATTTCCATTTCTCCGCCTTCCATTTCCATCCCTTCACCTCTCTGCTGGCGGCTAAATCTGCTTCTGTCTTCCATTTTTCCAAATCGGTATTCTAAAGTCAATCGAACATTTTGACTATTCCAATTGCGATTAGAATCCTGATACCAATCACGTATCCCGTCACTGTCTATATCGCCCCAAGTCTCGAACCTGAAACCTGAAAGTCCAAATGGATCACCCACATTCAGCGTCAAATTAAGTCGTTCATCCATTAATTTCTTTTTAATGGACATAGAAGAAAAACTCATGGCGTCCATTTTACCGATGGCGATATCCCTCGGGGGCATGTAAAAAATGAAGAACATAAACTCAGTCGTAGGTGTAATATTCCACATTGTCGTGAATCTCATGCGCTGACCTTGAGCGGTCTGATCATAATCAGTTCCGTATAATTCGGTATTGATCTCATCCCAATACACACTGCCAGAAAACATCAATCTTAATCTTCGGCCAAGGGAACCAACTGCGCTGTATTCAATTCCTTTAGTTTTTTGGTCATCAACATTTGCATAGGTTGCTACAGATACACCATCTGATCTCATTTGTTTGTAACGTTCCATCTTGTCTGTCGTATGGCGATAATAACCACCTAAACTCAATGAAATTCCTTTAGTATATCGGCTCAAATTCAACTCGTAAGAATCTGTGTATTCTGGTTTTAGAAATGGGTTACCCATCCTGATATTTTTGCTATCTTGACGAGAGCTAAATGGATTTAACATTCGAGATCTTGGCCGATTAACACGTTTGGAATAACTGGCTGAAATCTGCAACAATTGAGGTGCTCCCAATGACAAAGATAAACTTGGATAAAAACTTGAATAAGGATTTTTAAAGGACTCGCCGGTTGTTTTGAGTTCAGACATCATATCAACAGTTTCGTATCTACCGCCTGCATTATAACCAATAAACCATAGGCTACCTCCATATTGGATATAAGCTGCATGCACCGTTTCATTATAAATGAACTCATTGCTGAAAGCTCTATCAGCGGTGAATTCCCCTGTGGCTTCATCATAAAGCTCGGCTATTTGATTATCACCTCGATCTGTTGACTTACTGGATAATCCAACCTCTAGTTTACTATTATCGTCAAATGGATGAACATAATCCAACTTAAAATTATAGCTCTTACTTGTTCCATCTTGCCCATTCTTAGCTCTATCAATATCTACATAATTCAAACCACCATCATCGGTATTATAATATTCATTTACACCATCATTGAGCCCATCGGAAAAACGAGCATAAGATGTCAGTTTTTGCTTAGGGTTTTTAAACTTTTTATCATAATTCAAATTGATATCATATCCATTTCGATCTCCGCCACCATTCGTATAACGCCAATATTTTTTCTCACCTGGTCCAGTGTCCGATGTATAAGTTTTATTCTCACTATTTCGGTCCCCGTTACTTAAGGTAGTCGAGATAGCCAATGACTGCGTTGGATCTATAAAATACTCGAATCCTGTTTTTACAAATAAATTTGGGCCCCCAGAGTTCGATTGGTTATTTTTATCTAGGATATTTTTAAAAGCTGGAAATTCCATTGTCCGATAACTCGTACCATCTGAGATCCGTTTTCGATCGTTCATTCCTAAGTTGATAAATGAATTGAATGTTGTCGTCCGGTAATTAACCTGCCCAGATAGATTACTTCCCCCTTGAGAATCACCCCCAGTATTTATATTTCCATTCAATCCAGCAAATTTATTTTCTTTAAGTACAATATTGATGATTCCAGCCATTCCCTCTGGATCATATTTGGCCCCTGGGTTAGTCATGACTTCTATATCAGCAATATTTGCAGCAGGTACACTCTGAAGGAGTGATTTAATATCTCCTCCTGCAATACTGGATGGTTTCCCATCAATCATGAGATTCACTCTTGAACTTCCTCGCAGGCTAATATTATCATCCGGGTCAACTTCAACCCCTGGGACTTGACGCAATGCATCGATTGCATTACCACCGGTCGAAAGCGAATTTCTTTCTACATTAAAAACACGTTTTTCAGCTGTTTGGACAAATAATGGACGTTCTCCTTCAACATCAATTCCCGCCATTTGCAAGGTTGTTTGTGTCAATGCAATTGTTTCCAGGTTATATTCCGTTTTATTATTTCCAAATGGCATGAAAGTATATGGCCCGAATTCCTGCTTCTTATAGCCAATATATTCCACCACAATCTTATGGCGACCTAAAGCGATTTCTTTGATATGAAATTCACCATCTTGATTGGTAATTCCGCCCGTCATGATCGTGCTGCTACGACTATTAACAATAGCCACAGAGGCATACGGAATTGGAGTACCACTAGCAGAATCCACCACTGTACCATACACGACACCAATTTTGGGAACTTTTGTTGGGTCCGTTTGCTGTTGGGAATAACCTCCACGACGCCCTCCTCCGTGCTGAGCGAAAGACAAGCTGGTAAAGGCCAATATTAAAATAAATAAAATTTTACGCATGAATCTTACTATTAACTCCTTTTTTTGGAATTCATCTAATTTAACCTTGATCTACAAGGTTAGACATTTTTTTTTACTATTAGTTAAATTAATGTTCCCAAATAATTTGATATTAATAATATGGTGAAATTAATAATTATTTTTTACCTAAAATACATATCACTTACTCAATATTAAATTTAGATGGATATTGTTTATGCCAATCCGTGGCCTCCTGATATGCTTTGGCCACCGCTAATACATTCCCATCCTCATACAGATCACCGATAAAACTGATACTAGTGGGTGTTCCTTTTTCATTAAACCCATTTGGGACAACCACACAGGGATGGCCCGTCAGGTTAGTCCTGAGCAAATTGTCACCAAAATAAGAGGGGGCTACATATACATCCACAGTTTTCATTAATTCAGCCATTTTTTGGTTTAATATCGTACGCGCCCGATTTGCATTAATATATTCCACTGCTGGAATGAAACGAGCTTCCCGGAAGACATTGGGCCAGGCATTTTTAATCTGACGCACTAATTCATTATCCCGATTTGTACGCGTCAGTTCATCAAAGGCTGCTGCAGCTTCTGCCTGAAGGACAAATGAAAGGGCTCGGGTAGGAAATTCAGGCAGTTCTATCGGTACTAGTTCCAGACCCAATGATTCTAGCACAGCCAGAACCGCTTGATCATTCTCACTGACAGCTGAATCGACAAAAGCAGAATTAATATAGCCCACCCTTAGATTTTTTAAACCCCGTTTCGATGGATATTGAAATGGGACATCCATCACCGTACGGTCTATTGCATCGGCACCGCGTATAGTATTAAAAACAATAGCAGCTCCTTCTACGGAACGGGTCATGGGGCCCAGTTTATCCATGGACCAACTCAAGGCCATGGCACCAGCACGGCTAACGGCACCAAAAGAAGGACGAAGTCCTGTTACGCCATTTCGTGTAGCAGGAGATACGATAGATCCCCAAGTTTCAGATCCAATGGAAAATCCCACCAGTCCAGCTGCCGTTGCTGAGCCCGGCCCTGCTGAGGAACCGCTGGAGCCTTGTTCCGTATTCCATGGGTTCCGTGTTTTTCCGCCGAACCACACATCACCCCAGGCCAGTGCACCCAGTGTTAGCTTAGCCACTAATACTGCTCCTGCTTCTTCCAATTTTTGGACTACCGTTGCTTTTCCATCTAGGATTTGATCTTTATATGGCGCTGCCCCCCAGGTAGTTTTATACTCCGGAACTGCCAGCAAATCTTTCGCTCCCCAGGGGATCCCGTGGAGTGGCCCACGGTATCTGCCTCGTGAAATCTCTAAATCTGCTTTGCGAGCTTGTTGCATTGCTAACGTTTCAGTAATCGTGACTACACATTCCAGTTCAGGTCCATAGCGCTTTAAGCGTTCCAAATACATCCGGGTCAATTCTTCTGACTTTACCTTCTGGGTTCGAATGAGGTATGCTAATTCCGGAATTGTCATGAAAGCACACTGCTGTAAATCTCCGGGCCGTACGGTAGGAATTTCAGTGAATTGAAAACGATCCCGCCCCCGGGGCAGATTACCATCATCCACTAACGGATTATAATACAATGGATATCCGATATGGTTTGGTAAATCAATTGTGCGCAATTGATCATATTGCCCAAGACGTTCATTCAGTCCATCCAATAGGGAATCACGTTCTGATGCGGTAAAGTTCAGACCGAATACTTTTTCTGCTGCAGCTGCATTACCGGTTGTGATTTCTTTTTTGCTACAACCAGCAATAACGAGAATAATCAATAAAAATATCTTTTTCATGGCAATGCCTTTATCTTTTGAAGTTTGATCTTGCCGTAAATCTACAATAGTGTTGAGGTCGTTGCATCTATTTTCCATTCGCCGGTATCTTTGGGCTTAGATAAGAGCAAAAAATTGCAAGATCAACTTATTCAATACCTAACTGAACTGGTTCACATTAATTCAGTAAATCCAAACCTTTCCACCGAGGGGCAAGAGGAGCGCGAGATTGCTGAATATGTTTCCCGCCACTTTCATCAATTGGGCATTCCAACACAAGTACATTCCATTAATGGAGATCGCTGTAATACCACTGCCTTCCTCAAAGGAGCTAGCCCGGAAAAAATCCTACTGATGAATGGCCATCTGGATACGGTCGGCATTGAAGATATGACCGATCCCTTCAACCTCCGTAAGGATGGTGACAAACTTTACGGCCGCGGTACTTACGACATGCTGGCAGGATGTGCAATACAAATGGGACTGGCAACTTATTTTAAAGATCAACCTTGTCCTATTTCTCTTGCTTTTACTTTTGTGGCAGATGAAGAGAGCCTGAGTATGGGTATGGAACACCTAGTGGAACATTATTTACCCTCACTCCCTGCACAACCATTTTTAGGAATATTTATGGAGCCTACGGAAGAATCCATTGGCATAAGCAACAAAGGATATGCATGGTTTGAAATTGAGATTGAAGGTTTGGCGGCCCATGGTAGCCGTCCGGAACAAGGCATTAACGCCATTTTCCCATTAGGAGCTGCATTACAGGAATTGGAATTAATTAATCAGGAATTAGCTCAGGAAAAACCTCACCCTTACCTGGGTCATGCCACTCTTCATCCCGGCTTAATTTCAGGAGGCACTGGCCAGAGCGTGATCGCAGCTATGTCAAAACTGAATTGGGAGAGACGCATTTTACCGGGCGAATCCCAAGATAAATTAGACAGAGAATTGAAACGCGTGATATCTGCAATTGAAAACACCAATGGTGACCACAAAGTCAAAGCCCGGCAGACATTCAACCGTCCTCCGAATGAAATTCCCAAGAATGATTTGGTAGAAAAACTCAAAAAAGCAGCCGGTAACACAAATTATGATGGTATGTCCTACTGGGCAGATTCAGCTCTCGCTTCACAAGCAGGCATACCCTCCATCCTATTTGGTCCAGCTGGTCATGGCGCACATGCCGTTGATGAATGGGTCAGTTTATCTAGCCTAGTCAACTGTTATGAATCCATGAAAAGATTCATTCTAGATTTCGACTAATTGTGTACAAATCCGCTGTCGAAATTTTATCTGCCATTGGAAATGGTGAAATCTCATCTGTTGAAATACTCACATCATATCTCAAACGAATAGAAAAAATAAATCCCAAAATTAATGCTGTTGTTCAGCTGGATACAGACCGGGCCATGGAGCGTGCCCAGAAGGCTGATAAAGCTTTATCAAGTGGGGATTCCTGGGGCTTACTGCATGGTTTACCGATGACCGTAAAAGATGCTTTCGAAGTGACCGGCATTGTTTCCACATGCGGCGCCAAAGTGTGGAAAAATCATATCCCAGAAACTAATGCAGAGGCAGTCCAAAAGCTGATTGACGCCGGTGCTATCATTTTTGGCAAAACTAATGTGCCCTTATTTTTAGCTGATATCCAGACTTTTAACGATATTTACGGCACCACAAACAATCCATGGAATATTACCAAAACACCGGGAGGATCATCTGGCGGAGCGGCGGCGGCTGTTGCCGCCGGCATGACGCCTTTAGAATTGGGAAGTGATATTGGCGGTTCTATACGTACTCCATCCCATTTTTGCGGTACATACGGACATAAACCCAGCCATGGCATTATCCCTATGAATGGTCACATTCCCCCACCGCCGGGAGCTATAGCTGGTCAGAATAACTTGGCAGTAGTAGGTCCTATTACCCGTACAGCAGAAGACCTTGAACTCATGATGAATGTTTTATCCGGTCCAACGAAATCAAAATCCAATGGCTGGATATTAAAACTACCACCAGCCCGGTATAATAAACTCTCAGACTATACAATTGGTATTTGGGTGGATGATCCCTATTGCCCGGTTGATTTAGAGACGATTAACCTGATACGAAAAACAGCTGACCAATTGGCCAATAGCGGTGGAAAAGTCCAAAACGCCCAGCCTGATTTTTCTTTAGAAATGAACGACAAAATTTATGGAAAATTATTGGCCCCAATTATGGCAACCGGTTATCCAAAAGAAGTGATTGAAACTATGGAGACAGCACTGCCAAAGTTAAATCCTGAAGATCAATCTCCGAGAGCACGACAAATACGTAATTCACTCATTTCCCATACTGACTGGCTTTCTGCCAATGAAAAAAGACAGCAAATCAGACAAAAATGGAATCTATTCTTTGAATCCTTTGATATCCTTCTATGTCCTACAACCGTTCGTTCTGCTTTTGATCATGACCACCATCACGATTTTCATGGGCGTAACATTATGGTCAATGAGGTTGAACGACCTTACAGCGACTTAATCGTTTGGCCTGGGCTGGCAAATACAGGTCAATTGCCTGCCACCAATGTCCCCATTGGTTTATCAAGCGATAATATGCCGATCGGTATGCAGATAATTGGTCCTTATCTGGAAGATAGAACTACCATCGAATTTGCAAAACTAATCACTGAAATCACGGGCGGATTTTTACCGCCCATTCCTTATAATTAAAGTTTACTAGGCCCTTATCTTGACATCGGTGCATCTCAACGCCTACCTTTGCATTGTTCTATGGCTACACTAAAACGCGATCTGGGCAAACTTTCTGGCTATGCAACTATTATTGGCATTTTAGTTGGTGCCGGTATCTTCCGTGTAACCGGAGAAGCTGGAGCGGTAGCCGGATCAGCTGTACCCTGGGCCTATCTGCTGTTCGCACCGATTGTAATCAGTACAGCTCTGGCCTATAGCGTTTTTATTTCCACCCCATTGGGTATGCGCCCAGGGGGCGCATACATCCACATCTCTCGAACCTTTGGGAATTACTACCTAGGATTCATTGCCATGTGGATGAAACTGCTGGCTTTTATCGGCGCTATTTCATTTATGTCTACTAGCCTAGGTGAATACATGACTTTTTTTATTCCGGGTACGGATCCCCGTTTATGGGCTACGATTACCATGGTATTTTTTTATGGCATCAATCTGTTTGGTATACGTCATTATGGCCATATTCAAACGGCTATGCTAGCGGTATTGATTTTTAGTATCCTGGTATTAGTCATCCCGGGCCTATTCGCCGTGGATTTGAGTTATTATGATCCCATTCTTCCCAAGGGATTCAGTGGATTGCTGAATGCCATGCCAATGCTGTTTTTCAGTTATGCAGGTTTTGAAACTCTGGCACAGGTAGCCGGCGAGACCAAAAACCCTACCAAAACACTCCCAATGATATTTGTAAAGGGTGTATTAGCTTCCGTATTCATTTTTTTCTTTATGGCTTTTGTGGCTTTTGGCGTTTTACCTGCGGAAACACTTGCGCAGTCCCAGTCTGCTATGGCTGACGCATCTGCTGTGTACCTGCCCCCATGGGGGTCAAATATTGTTGCCATAGGTGCCATGAGCGCATTTTTAACCAGCATTAACGGTTCAATCCTAGTCCCCTCTCGAATGCTGTTTGTATTCAGTGAAGATCGCCTATTGCCTACTTTTTTGGCGGCGATCCATCCTAAATGGCGAACACCCCATATAAGCCTTATCATTAGCGGCATCATATGCACTGGCTTGGTATGGAGCAAATCCGCTTATTTTCTAATGAGTACTGGCCTAATTGGTATTTTCATTATTTACATCATACAGGGCCTGGCACTTATTGCCATGCCAACCGTTAATAAACCATTATATGAATCGGCCGGATTCAAGCCGCCCGTGTGGGTACTATATTTATTAGGCGGTATTACCGTGATATCGATGGGGTTTTTTATGGCCCAGATTATTGCAGACGTATTTTTATGGACACTGGGAGGTGTGATATTAGGTACGCTCGTTTATTTCCTTGGGCGATCCGCGGGGAAAAAAGAAGGGTTTGATTATGAAGCACGGATGGCAAAAGACTTTCAATTGGTTGAGCAGGAAACAGTATGACATACATTGATATTATTGATGAACAGGATGCAAAAGGAATTCTCAAAAAGGAATATGAAAAGGGTATATTGCGTTCGGGGAAAGTTTTTAATATACTCAAAATTATGAGCCGTAGTCCTGCAACCCTGCGAGATGCCATGGCTATGTATTTAACAATTATGTTTGGTAAGTCAGATCTATCCCGTGCCCAACGTGAAATGCTTGCCACCGTGGTTTCTATGGTAAACCACTGCTATTACTGAATCGAAGCACATGGTAATGACTTCCGGGATGAAGTAAAAGATGATATTCTTGCAGAACATTTAAAACACGATTGGCATAAAGCTGATTTATCAGTACAAGACAAATCTTTATGCCTGTGGGCAGAAAAGCTAACAAAAACACCGGGTGAAATGTCAAAGTCAGATATAACAATTTTAGAAAACGCAGCTTTATCCCAAGATGCAATCAGTGATGCAGCCCAAGTTGTGGGCTATTTCAATTACATCAATCGTATTGCAGATGGATTAGGTGTTGATCTAGAACCTGAAATGAAATGAAAAATACAAAATCTACCGAAAAGGGAATCGAATCCCTAAATCGCGAATTTCGTCAATATGAACAGGTGCGTAAAGATCAGATTTACCATTTATCTGAACATCCTGACCAAGAAAAATTTGATACAAATTTTGAAATAAAATCGGTTGATTTCCGCTTGTTTACCGATGACAAAATTCGTTTCGTTACAGAGCTAGGGTCTGCCTTAGAAGAAATTGGATTTGCTATTATTACCAACCATAGTATAGACTCAAATCTATATCACAAAACAGAACAAAAAATTATTAGATTTTTTGAAGAGACCACTATCGAAGAACGGATGAAATACGAAGCGCGACGCTTCGGGTCAGTAAACCAAGGATATTTCCCGATGAAAACAACCACCATCATTCATCCAGACCTGGTTGAAGGATGGGTGTTCTGCCGCAGGGCATTCGATGTGGATAATAATCTAAATTATAATGAAACGGACTTTTGGCCACTATCTGGATATGAACCTTTTTTCCGACAGATCGTAAAAGCACAAGAAAAATTGATTTTACCACTCATGCAGAGTATGCTGACATACCTTGGAACTGATCCCCATTGTTTTGATCAGAAGCTTACTAATACAAATTTTGGGTTCCGTCTCAATTATTATCCGCCCATGACTCAAGAAGAGTTGGATTCAGGTGGCGGTCGGATGTTGGGTCATGAAGATATTGATCTATTTACCATTTTACCTTCACAGAGCATAGAAGGTTTGCAGGTCCTGAATCGAAAGAATATGAAATGGATACGATTAAAACCGAAATTTGGCGATATCATTCTTAATACGGGGGACTACATGCAACGGATCAGCAATGATGTTTTCCCTTCTACAACTCACCGGGTCAGCCGGCCGCAAGAGTCTAATCTAATTGGTAAGCCGCGTGTTTCGTTCCCCATGGCAATTTATGTTTGGGAAGATGAGATTCTGGAAGTGTTACCCAATCTTGAAAATCCAAAATATGAGCCAATCCGCGCAGAGAAATTTCATACCAGTATCACCAGTAAATATTACGGAGATGAATATTCCAAAGATGTGAGGGATTAATTTCTAAGCGGTTTTTATTAACCACTTTCAATTTTACGTTTATTCCAATAATAATAAGCCGGTAGCCCCAGAAAGGTTAAACCTAACCCCATCAACGATTGACCTGGCGATTCAAAAAAAGTATTCACCATTACTGCCAGAGAAAAAAGGATAAATAAAGCTGGGACCCAAGGATATCCCCAAACTTTATAAGGCCGATGTAGGTCCGGCTGTTTTTTACGCAGAACAAACACAGTGGATGACGCGGCAATCCACAACATAAAATTAACAAAAACTACCAATGTAATTAATTCTTTGAAGGTACCGGTCAGAGTTAAAATTCCCGCCCAGATTCCCTGTAAAATGATTGCATTACCGGGCGTACGATATTTGGGATGTACATCAGCAGCCTGTCTGAAAAACAGATCATCCTTTGCCATAGCATAGGTCACCCTTGGGCCAACTAAAATATTTCCGTTTAATGAACCAAACATAGAAAGCATTACGGCCACAGTGAATAAACCAGCAATACCATTCCCAAATAAAGCGCGTGCTGATGCTTCACCAATTTTGACTTCTCCAGCTATTTGTGAAATGGGCATTGATTTTAAATAGGCAAGATTAATCAAAATGTACAAAGAGATGATTGCAAGTGTTCCGAAAATTAAAGCCCGTGGCAGGTTTTTTCCCGGTGACTTGACTTCTCCCGATACTAAGGTCACATAATCCCAGCCGCCCACTGTCCAGTTTACCGCAATTAGCGCTACCCCCATTCCCATGAGGATCTGGCCAAAGGATAAGCCGGTGGGATTCAAAGTATAATCTATGGTGACATTTGTTGTAACAAAAAGTCCGATCAGAGCAAATACCAAAATTGAACCTATTTTCAAAATTGTGAGTACATTTTGGACCCATTTCCCCAATACCACTCCCAAATAATTTACCAGGGACAACCCAAATATAATGGTTAAGGCCATAAGCTGACCGGATGACAAATGATAAAAACCTAAATCCAAGATGATATTCCCTGGTGATATTGTAGGAAAAAAAGATCCCATATGTTCCGCTATAGCAACAGCAATAGCTGCATTGGTTCCAGTGAGATAAGCAATGAAGGCCACCCATCCAAATAGAAATGCTGGCAATGGCCCGTAAGCTTCCCGTAGATAAACATACTGCCCGCCAGCTTTTGGCATGGCAGCCCCTAATTCAGCATAAGTCAATGCACCAGCTATCATCATGACACCACCCAATACCCAGGCTATCAATATGAAAGATGGTGAAGGCAGTGCTTCTGCCATTAAACCAGTTGTCATAAATATACCGGAACCAATCACAATACCAATAACCATCATGGTACTGTCAAATAGACCTAATTGCCGTTTGAGTTTGGGGGATGCTTCCATAATTCTGTTGAAATTACAAGACTGGGAATTTAGTGTGCATTACAAAGGAGAAAACAATTAATATTGCCCTATCATGGATCCTTCAACTGAACAATATATTGATTTGGATCGTTTTCCCTTTGTACCCAGCGGGACACCTGAATGGCAGCGGCTGGTAGATATCCACAAAAATGTGCTTGAAGCAAATGGCGCTTCCATCATGAAAGGTGTAATTAAACAAGATATCTTAAAAAGAATGGCAACAGAAGCAGATATAGTATTGCCAGAATCTTATGCATGCCGTGATTCCCATAATCCATTTTTGGATAAAGATAATTTATCATTACCCGATAATCACCCTCGCCGGCAGAAACAGGCCACTTCTTTGAATTCTATACCATATGACATCATCTCACCATCCCATGCCCTACACCAATTATATAACTGGATCCCATTGAAAGAATTCCTCTCGGCTGTGCTTGGGCATAAACTCTATCCCATGGCAGACCCCATGGCCGCTTTAACGATCAATGTGATGGAGCAAGGTCAGAACCACGGCTGGCACTATGATGAATCTCAGGTAACTATCACACTCATGATTCAAAAACCGGAATCTGGAGGTATTTTCGAATGTGTCCCCGATTTAAGAAATGAGGATAATGATCAATATTCCAAACTAGGTTCTATCCTAGAAGGCGCAGAAGACAGTATTCTTTCCCTTCCAGTCGAGCCGGGGGATATATTGATTTTTGCCGGATTTTATTCTTTGCATCGTGTAACGCCAGTGACAGGGGATAAAACACGCTATGTGGCCACACTTTGTTACAAAGACCGACCGGGTGTAATGAACAGTCCTGAAGTTCAGCAGATTTTTTACGGTCGAGTTAACCAGGGATGATATCTCAGGAAGAAGTCAAAGCATTTCAACAACACGGGGCCATTTGTTTACGAAACGTTTTTGAACAAAAATGGCTGGATAAACTCGCTGTTGGTATTGAAAAAAACCGAAAAGATCCCGGTCCTTATGCTTGCCAGTATACACCAGAAAATAAGGAAGGCGATTTTTATGATGATTACTGTAATTGGGACCGGCTTGAAGAATATAAAGATTTTTTATTTTTTTCCCCCGCTGCAGAGATTGCGGGGCGAGTAATCCAGTCAAGCCAAGTCCGCCTTTTTCATGAACATGTATTAGTCAAGGAGCCCAAAACTTCTGAACGAACACCATGGCACCATGATCAGCCTTATTACTGTATTGATGGCGAGCAGGTTTGCAGCATCTGGCTACCTCTAGATCCCGTGCCAAAAGAATCTGGTCTGGAATTCGTTTCTGGCTCTCACACCTGGGGGAAAATGTTTATGCCATTAAAATTTTTAACCAATAAAGAATACGATTATTCACCAGGTAGCTTTGAATCTCTTCCTGATATAGAAGGCGCACGTGAAAAATATACTATTTTATCATGGGACATGGCGCCCGGTGACTGTATTGTATTTCATTTTAAAACACTCCATTCTGGGTCAGGCAATCCAGATAATGCAATAAGACGTCGTGCCGTATCCTCTAGGTGGTTGGGCGATGATGCTGTTTATGGTAAACGCCCTGGTGAAACATCTCCTCCTTTCCCGGAATTATCAGCATATAATCAGGGAGACAATCTTGATCATCCATTATTTCCCATTTGCTGGAAACAGTGATTTGTATCACCACAACTGATTAAAATTATACGTAATTTTAATCAAACCGTCTTAACGGGGAAAATTATCATAAAATCATTAACTAAAATATATATGAAAATTGGATTTTTCGAAAACGCCACTGGCTAATTAAAAAAGACCCTTTATTGCGAAAGGGTTTTCCTAACTAAATATTTTTTGGTCAGCTATTATCCTGGCCTTCAAACCAATTGATTACACCTTTCAGATTTTCAAATACTGAAGCGCCAGTTTCTTCTAATCTCCATTGGCTTACATGGCCATGACAAACCAAAACACAGTCAGCGCCTATGGCATCCGCTACTTCTTTATCATGGATGGTATCGCCAATCAATAAAACTTCATGGGGACCATATTCAAGTTCGTCCATCCAAGCTTTACCGGAAGCTTCCTTACCGTGTGCGTAATGGTCATCTTGGCCAATTATTTTGATAAAATAATCACTGATATCATGATACACTAAAATTTCATCCAGCATCGTCTGGCTGGAAGCAGATAAAAGGGATTGGCTAAATTTATTATTCTGAAAATATTTCAGTGACTCCTTAGCATATAAATGTAAATCCGGTTCATGATCTCTTTTCATATATTGATGGATAAACTCGGTACCAGAAATAGAAAAAGGCTCTTTGTGAAAATCGAACCCCAGTTTGACATAATAATCTTTCACCGGAAAACAAAAATTATTTAAAAACCACTCCTCTGTCATTTCATCCATATCTCTCCGGCTGAGAACTCCATTCATAATTTTGATGCAAAACTGCCGATCATTTAATAAGGTGCCGTTCCAATCCCATATTATATGTTTATATCCCATGATTTAGTATAAACCTTCGGGAGTTTTATGAAAAATGAAATAACTTTTTCGTTTATAATGATAACAATTGATCAACTTTCCCTAAAGCTTCAGCAGCGAATTAATAACCCTTTGCCGGGGGAAAAGGCCCAGCAGTTAACACAGGTTACCGTTTCGGCCAAGGTGGAATTCCCATATTCAATTGAGAAGGCCATTCCTGCGGCGGTACTAATTCTATTGTTTCCTTATAACAATGACATCCACTTTTTCCTTACCGAAAGAACCAATGAAGTTGAACATCACAAAGGGCAAATCTCCCTGCCGGGGGGCGCCTGGGAAGAATGGGAAAAACTCCATGAAACAGCTTTCCGGGAAACAGAAGAAGAAATCGGCGTGCCAAAACAAGCGGTAAACTATATTGGCAGTCTCACACCTTACTTCACAGCTGCAACTGGTTTCATGATCCACCCCTTTTTGGGCTGGACCCAAGAAAAACCAGAAACCAATATCCATGATATGGAAGTAAATAGTTTATTTCATGTACCCATATCAACTTTAATAGATGAGAAAACACTCATGATTGAAGATTGGACCATAAGTGGGTATGATGCTAAGGTGCCTTTTTATAATTTCAGCGGACGTAAAGTATGGGGCGCAACGGCCGCTATTTTATCAGAATTTAAATTTATTTTAAAGGAGACATTGGATTGAACCGGATAGGCATTGATCTCGGCGGCACTAAGATTGAAGGTGTATTGCTGGATGAACAAAATAATGTCCTTAAACGTGAGCGCATCCTAACGGAACGTGATAATGGATATGATGCCATTGTTGAGAAAATTGTACTTGTAGCACAGACGTTAATAAAAACGGCAGATGTCAATGGCCCTATCGGCATTTGCACCCCTGGTGCTATTGATCATTCCACCAGAATGCTCAAAAACAGCAATACAGTTTGCCTGATAGGCAAACCTTTAAAAGAAGATTTAGAAAAAGCTCTGGGCTTACCCATGCTTATGGAAAACGATGCCAACTGTTTCGCCCTGGCGGAAGCGACCTTAGGTATTGCCCAGGAATACAATGTTGTATTTGGTGTGATTCTTGGCACGGGCTGCGGGGCTGGTATTGTGATTAATAAAAATATTCACCAAGGTGCTAATCACATTGCTGGCGAATGGGGGCATCATGTGCTATACCCTGAAGGAAGGGACTGCTATTGCGGTAACCAGGGATGTGCAGAGGTTTATATTTCCGGGACCGCACTAGAGGAAGAATGGAAACAACTGACCGGGGAGTTTCGACAGGTGACAGACATTATTGAACAACAATTATACCAGGCCCATCCGGAATGGAAAGAAAACTTTATGCTCAATTTTGGAAGGGCCTTGGCTAATGTGATCGACATCCTTGATCCGGATGTCATTGTTTTAGGTGGCGGCCTGTCTAAAATTGATCTGCTCTACTCGGAAGGTGCTGCTTCAGCTTATAAAGAAACATTTAGTGAAACTGTAGTCACACCCATCCTGAAAAACAAACTTGGCGATTCTGCTGGTGTATTTGGCGCCGCTATGTTGGTGGAAAAAATTTGAAGTTCTCTCGCTGGTTATACGGTCTCTCTCGGACGGATCATCTTATTATTTTCGTCTTTTTCCTTATTGGTCTTGCGTTATCCTATTGGACAATAATCAGTTTAAGGTTCTGGCATGAAAAGATCCATGAGGGCCAAAAATATGCACATGAAGTCCGAATCACACCGTTTGCTCTGGTTGGAATTGCTTTTTTATATACCACAATTCTTTATATGTCAATCGGCGAACCGGTTACACGCTGGGTATTGGAACTCGCCAAGTAATTATTTTTTCTTTTTTCTCCTCATTTGAAGCATTTTCCAAGCGGCTTTTGGAATTCGATCTAATTCATTCATTTCTCCCGCACCTTTCAGCCATTCTCCACCATCAATAGTGACAACTTCACCATTGATATAGGCTGCCTGATCACTGATCAGATAAGAGGCTAGATTAGCCAGTTCAATATGCTCACCTACACGCTTAAGTGGAATGCGCTCTTTCATTTTCTTTTCAATGCCCAACCCTGGGGGTGCCAGCCTGGACCATGCGCCTTTAGTTGGAAAAGGACCTGGCGCGATGGCGACTGTACGAATTCCGTATTTCGCCCATTCAACAGCTAAAGAGCGCGTCATAGCTAATACACCAGCTTTCGCGCAGGCCGAGGGCACCACATAACCTGACCCTGTCCATGAATAGGTTGTCACAATATTTAAAATGACGCCGCCCTTATTTTTACGCATCACTTTACCCGCAGCCTGGGTACAAAAGAATGTGCCATTTAAGACAATATCAACGACAGTCTTAAAGGCATTTGAACTTAAGTTTTCCGTGGGGCTGATAAAATTACCGGCAGCATTATTCAATAAAATATCAATTTTACCGAATGTTTTAACCGTTTCATCCACCATATGCTGTACTTGGTCCGGATCTCGGACATCACAGGGAACAGCCAAGACCTGGCCTCCATGCTGACGCAATTCTTCCGCTGTTTCATCGATCACATTTTGACGCCGGCTGGTAATAACCAAATCTGCTCCTAATTCAGCAAATCGTGTGGCCATGGATTTTCCTAATCCGGTACCACCGCCGGTAATAATAATGCTTTTCCCTTTTAAAAGTCCTGTTTGAAACATGGTGAATTCCTTTGCTGATGAATGAATAATCTACATCAGAGAAATAAAAAAAGCCCCCCGGAAATCCGAGAGGCTTTTTCATACCATAACTAAAACAAATAATTAGTTTTGATTTCCATCATCGGGACCGGGGCCACAATCGACAGAATTACCATCAGCATCTTCATACCAGACAGCATAAGGGCCATCTTCAGCGCCGTTGTTTGGATCTCCATCAGAGTCTAGCCAATATTCGGATTCGCCATGACTCATGGCTCCACAATTGCCATCCCAGTGATTAGTAGGTGGGCCGCCATCATCGGCTGCCATATACTCATCGTGATCAACCATGCCATCACCATTGGTGTCTACCTTATCATATTCTTCATCGAAGTTTGGTTCATCACCAAAATAGTCGCGGGCTTCTTCACGGTCAACTGATCCATCACCATTGGCATCAACGTCTTCAAAAGGTGGGGGACCATCATCGCCATCTCCACCTTCATGGTCGCCATCGCCATCATTGGCTGCCATATACTCATCGTGATCAACCATTCCATCATCGCCAGCAATTCTATCATATTCAGCGTCGAATTCCGGATCAGGATTACCTTCATCATCTTGACCAAACATAGCGCGAGCTTCATCACGGTCAATTGATCCATCACCATTGGTATCTACAGCTTCAAAAGGTGGGGGACCATCATAGCCATCTCCGCCGCCATCATCGTGACAATGGCCTGGGTTTTCATCACAGTGAGCACCCATTTCATCGCCTGAATTCACTGGCATACCACAGGTATCGCAATGATGATGGTCTTCATCTGGATCTCCTGTGTGGACATAACCACATTCATCGCCACCATTTGGCCCAACATACCCACATGTATCACCTGCTTGGGGTTTACAGTGCTCCCAGTTATCATCACAATGAGCACGCCAGTCATCATCTGTATTCATTTCTGCGCCACAAACGCGACAGTGACCATGGTGATCATCCGGACCACCATATTCATGACCACAAACATCGCAAGTTCCACCACCATCATGATCGCCATCGCCATCATTGGCTGCCATATACTCATCGTGATCAACCATTCCATCATCGCCAGCAATTCTATCATATTCAGCGTCGAATTCCGGATCAGGATTACCTTCATCATCTTGACCAAACATAGCGCGAGCTTCATCACGGTCAATTGATCCATCACCATTGGTATCTACAGCTTCAAAAGGTGGGGGGCCTTCAAAGCAAGGTTCACCCATATCATAGGCACCATTGCCATTACAATCTGCATAGTCACCACAGCCACCTTCAGGACCTGGGTCCGCAACGGGATAGGTCATATTTGGATCACAGGGATTTCCTCCTGTGTCTTGTGCAACAACCATGGCTAATGCCATGACAATTGCTAACATTAACTTAATTAACTTCATTTCATCCTCCCTTAACAAGATCAGTTTAGTTTAGTTTTTTATTACTTATCAAGCTTTTCCCCCACTAATTCTAACGAAATTTATTCTTTTATGATGAATTTTCAAGTGATATTGCTCACATTAATTTTTGTCCTGGATTAATCGGCCTAGCTCCGCTGTTTGGCGGTTGAATTCCTCCTCAAATGATCCATAATAGTCATTTACTTCATAATAAAATTTTGCCGCATCCCGATCGACAACATGGGTATTATTTAAAAGCACATCCGGCGACGGGAAAAGAATTTCGATCCCTGGTTTGAAGTAATTAAAGGTTAACTCAAGATCAGGATTCATCTCCAAAACCCTTTTCATCACTAGAATTTCATATAATTCTATTTCATCTTTACTGCTGGAAATCAAGATTGTAAAAATATCTTCCGCTGGATCAGCACCACGCTTATTTAAACTTTTAAGTACATTTTTGTATGAACCAGATGGTATTGTAATATATCTTGCCTCTGCTGTCGGACGTACAAATGGTTTTTCTATTGTAGCCTTCCCTTTAATTGTATAGCTTAACTGGAGTGCATGGCCTTCAGGTGTTTCCAAAATATGGTTGGCTAGCGGCGCTACTTTATAACCAGCCGGGTCAGATGAAGAATCCAAAAAATATATAACTTTTGTAGGATCAATGTATTTGTAATATCCAAGTTTCTCAATTACTTCCGCCAACATTCTTCTAACAAGAATATCTTCGCCTGGGACTTTGCTTTCAAGAATACTTTTGTAAGGCTCCCGAACCAATAATGTTTTATCTTTTTCAGAGAGCTTATTTACTTCAACAATGATATCCTGGAATATCGGGCTCTCATAAATAAAATTTAAATCAAAAACATCATCATTCGTGACTCGGTATGAGTTGGGGAAAGATCGATTACCAAAGGCATTGAATAAATCGGAATCCTGAGGTATGACCCGACTGAAATTATCCTCAGTCTCGGTTATGATATGAGGTGTAATCACCACAATTACTTCCTTTTGAACTCTTTGTTTAGTCGATATTTGAAAGAGTCGTCCAAGCCATGGGATATCTCTTAAAATAGGAACACCACCCTCATTATCAGTCGTTTTTTCATTAATCAATCCGCCAATGATAAAAGGTGTATTATTTGCTACGCGGACAAATGATTGCACTTTCCGATTATTGATGATTGGTGCAGTTTCCACAGCGCCGCTGCCAGCAGCACCTATCCGTTCTTCCGTTTCACTGATAATGGTCTCAACCTGAATGGTGATCCGTGACCCGTCTTCGCTGATCCGCGGTCGCAAATTCAATACAATGCCAACCGGTATATAGTCCACAGATTTTGTCTGGGAAATCTGGGTATCTGTCGTTTTCACAATTGGTATCTGCTGGCCGACCTGAATTCTCGCCTGGCGCCCATCTAAGACCAGTACAGAAGGTTTAGATAAAATTTTTGCGTCTTTGCTGCTGATCAGGGCCTCAATATTTGCCCGAAAATTAGATGTACTACCCAAAAGTGTACGATCCAGCACAACCGTAAAAGGAGAAATAGAGCCGCCTTCAGGCGGCGGAAAAACAGCAGAGTATCCTGGCCCAGCATTAGAAAAATCAACTCCCAATTCATTCAAATTTTCAGTATTCAATTCAATGATAAGTGCCTCAATTACAATCTGGTTAGCAGGGACATCAATTTTATTCTGTACCAGATCAATAAGCTGGGCCACCGAATTATAATCGTTCGGTTTGTATCCAACCAAAAGGCGCTGCATCGGTTCGCCGCTGGTGGTATTATCCAGTGTAACACCTCCAAGATCAACACCTAAAGCAGACTTTTTGCTGGATGCTTTTGATGTACTTTTTTCTACCAGTGAGATGGTTTCTGTATCTGGAAGCTTGATGATGATTGGCAACGCCCCTGGTGCATTCAGGTTTGTATTCTTATTTGAGAATTGAGGTGTAAAATTGAACTCTCCTCTGACTTCTCCCTTTGCAGCTTTGAATTCTACCACGGAATAACCCAGTGTTTTCAAAACCGCCAGGGCACGGTCAGTTTGGATATAGCTAAGCTTGAGTACTTCAAAATCCAAATCTCTAAGTGCAGTCACCTGAGCACTCGGAGCACGCTGTGTTACATTAGCCGGCGGGCGCTGCGTGGCCGATGCGGGTGGGCGCTGCGTGGCCGATGCGGGTGGGCGCCGCGTGGCCGATGTGGGTGGGCGTTGCTGTGCCCAGATAATAGAAAAAATAACAATAGCGCAAACAATTTTTCTTATCACCGAGGCTCCACCATATTAACTGGAATCGTAACATTAATATTATCAAAAGAGGCAGATACCTGTCCTTTTTGCATATAATTAGAATATTCCTTTTTGGTTGAACTATAAGAATAAGATGGTAAGAAAAAAGCCAGCGCTTCAAACTTAGATCCAACTTCATTATCCATTGAAACGGTAATTTTTGCTGGTATAGTTGATGTAGAGGATACAGAAGTGAAATTTTGCCCGTCTATTTTACCTCCAACAGCATCCATCATCATTTTATCTGTAATTGAAGTTCCATCAACCCTGCGCTCAATAACCGCCGTGACTTTGATGCTGCTATTTAAATAGACAATATCATCGGAAATAGTTAAAGTCAGGGTAAAATCATTATTGCTGCCAGAATCAGATTGTTTTGTATCAAGAACCTTATCGCTACAAGATATCAAACATAAAGCGAGTCCGGTTAAAACAACCTTTTTCATTAACCGCTGATATATAAACAGATCGGATAGATTAAATAATTTAATAGTTTTCTTCACATTACCTCGGGAACTACGCACCATAATTGTAAACTATTTCACAGACCAAAGTAAACAGTTTTTATCAGTCTTTTTAACTCGCTGAATTCAACATAAAATTGGTTCATCTCTTGTGATTGAATTCAATCTCAAATAACTTCATCAGGCTAATGTTCTGTAGTATTAGCAAAAATCCACATATTTAAGGTTTATATGCCGAAGAAAAAAAAAGCAAAACTGCTTGTTTTAGATACGAATGTAATCCTTCATGACTCCAGCTGTATCCACCATTTTGAAGAAAATGACGTTGTAATCCCCATCACTGTGTTGGAAGAATTAGATAATTTCAAACGCGGCAATGAACAAATCAATTTTAATGCTCGAGATTTTTTAAGAGACTTAGATGAAATCACAGGAGATCACTTATTTAAATCGGGCGTATCTCTTGGTAAAGATCACGGGAAAATCAGAGTAATCGTTAACCAAAAATGGGATGAGGGGTTACTTGAAGTTTTTAGTGAAGATATACCAGACATCCGAATTCTGAACACGGCATTACGATTACAAAAACAGGAAAAATCAATCCCCGTCATCCTCGTTACTAAAGATACTAACCTCCGAATGAAAGCCAAAGCGATGGGTATCTTAGCACAAGATTATAAAACGGATAAAATTGAAAGTGTTGAAAAAATATATACAGGTAAACGTCTAGTTGAAAACCTGCCTACAGAAACAATAGACACATTATACACAAATCCTTTTCATATTGATGCGAAAATGATCCCGGAAGTTGATACTCCCCTTCCTAATGAAAATTTCATCCTGCGGAATGCGCATAAATCGGCCCTAGCAACCTACGATGGAGTTGAAAACCAATATCATAAAGTAGATAATAAACCAGCTTACGGTATCACCCCTCGAAATTCAGAACAGGCCTTTGCCATAGCGTCGCTCATCAATCCTGCAATTCAATTGGTAACCCTTTCCGGCAAAGCGGGAACAGGCAAAACACTTCTAGCATTAGCTGGCGCCTTGGAATGCCGCTCCCAATATCGGCAGATTTATCTGGCGCGTCCGATTGTACCGCTTAGTAATAAAGACATTGGATACCTGCCTGGTGATGTTCAGTCAAAAATGGACCCCTATATGCAACCACTTTGGGATAATTTAGGCGTCATTCGCCACCAGTTCAATTCAAGCGAGCCCAAATCACAAAAAATAAATGAAATGCTGGAGCAGGACAAACTGGTCATTACGCCACTAGCATACATCCGCGGACGTAGCCTTCAGAAAGCCTTTTTCATCGTGGATGAAGCTCAAAACCTAACTCCCCATGAAGTCAAAACAATTATTACCCGAGCTGGTGAAGGAACCAAAATCGTTTTTACCGGTGATATTCATCAGATTGACCACCCCTACCTAGACAAACTGTCCAATGGTTTAAGTTATTTAATTAACCGTATGACAAAACAAAAAATCTTTGCCCATATTACACTGGAAAAAGGAGAAAGGTCATATTTGGCTGATTTGGCCAGTGACATACTTTAATAGGAATAAACTCATGAGTGATATCAATCAGGTTCCTGTAGAAAACACACTGAATTATAATTTGGATTCTTTTGGTGTGCTTACATTTGAAAAACTAGTTAAATGGACGAAGTTTGTAGGTATTATGAATATTATCACCGGAGCAATTTATTGCCTCACAATTCTATTCTTTTCCATACCCACAGCAATTATGGGTGTAATTACCATTGTAATGGGTACAAAACTCACCAATGCTGCCAGTCATCTGCAATTTGCTGCACAAAATAAAGATGCGGTCAGTTTTACAACCGCCATGGATCAGTTGCGAGCTTACTTTCTTATTAATGGAGTGTTATTTATCATCTTCATAGTGTTTATTGCACTGGGACTTATTTTCATCAGTTTCTTTGCCGGATCTTTACTGGATTTTTTCAATGAAAGTGGTTTTGATTATTCTGTGACCACTGCTATTGATACAATCTGATTAGACAAAATTGCAATTCTTTAAAAAAATTATAAATATTAAAAAAGGTGAGGCCAAAATGGTCCTCACTTTTTTCTTTTTCTCTTTCTTTACTGTCGCCATGGGAATGGTTGCGAAAACCGCCAGGGATGCCTATTTCCTGAGCCGGTTTGAAAAATCATTCCTGCCCCTCATGTTTTTGGCGATAGCCATTGTTATAGCTCCAACACTGACTTACTATACAAAATTGACGAATAAATTTTCCCCCAGAAAACTTTTCATTATAACCTGCTCTATATTTACGGGTTCGTTTATTTTAATTCAACCATTGATAAGCGGTTTATTCATCCCTGTTGCTTATATCTGGGTTGAAATAGTTGTCGCTATTATGCTAATCCAATTCTGGACTTTTACCAGTTCATCTCTTGAGCCCCAGCAAGCCAAACGCCTCTTTGGCATCATCGGAGGCGGTGGTTCATTTGCAGTGATGCTAATTGGGATGAATCTCAAACCATTTGTCAAGGCATTTGGGACGGATGAATTGCTTATTGTATCTGCCGGATTTTTAATTATTGCCTTTGTATTTGGTATTTTGTCCATACAATATTTCAATAAAATACCAGTGAAAAAAGGAGCTGCAAAAAAAGCTAGCAAAAAGAAAAAACGGAAAAAAGATCCTTTTATTATTGGAATTGGAACAATCGTTGCCCTTTCCGCAATTGTTACTATGTTGGTGGATTATCAGTTTAAAATAATTGCCAGTTCCACCTTCCCAAATGAAGCTGACCTGGTTGCCTTTTTTGGTTCCTTTTACTCGATAGCCGGAGCGGCATCAATCATTATGCAATTTTTTATAACTGGACCTCTATTATCCAGGTTTGGAATATTAATCGGTTTATTAATTTTACCCTTTTTCCTTATTGCCGGATCAGCTGCTCTATTGTTTATTCCGGTTTTAATGAGTGCCAGTTTCGCTAAATTTTCAGATCAAACTTTTAAGTTTACTATTAACAATTCTTCCGTAGAACTACTTTGGCTTCCTGTCCCGCCCAACATACGAAAATATATCAAACCACAAATCGGCGGTACTGTTAAAGCAATCGCCGAGGGGTTGTCCGGTTTGCTTGTCTTTTTCCTTGTTAAAATAATTGAACTCCAATTCTTAAGTATCATAGCTCTTGGTTCAATAGTGGTTTGGTTATTTACCGCCATCCGCGTAAAGGCTAATTATGTGAAACAATTACAGATAGCCATATCCAAACGACAAATTGATTTTGAAGATCTTAATGTGGATGTCCAGGACGCGGCCATGGTCAAAACCATTGAAGAGACTCTATCTTCCAAAGATGAAATCCAGCAGCTTTTTGCGCTTGAGATTATTGAGGGATTACCCCTTTCATCTTGGAAAGATTCATTGGAACGATTGTTTAAAGAGGGCAGTGTTGATGTTCAAAAACGCATTTTATCCATGGCCTGGGATGAAGAATATATTCTATCAAATGAAAATATTATTGCTACCATGAAAAAGGACGATGATGTTGCCAATGAAGCTATTATGGTTGCAGGCCGGAGAAAACTGACAGAAATATTACCAGATTTAGAACCGCTTCTTTCAGCTGATTCACTGGAGACTCGTGCGGCCGCAGCTGCAGCAATACTTCTATTAGAGGCTGGTCAAACAGATAAGGCCGAATCTGTATTAATTGAAATGCTGGATAATGATGACGAATCAACTCAGGCAACAGCATTAAATAGGCTGGTCTATAATAACAGCATTCTACCGCAAGAAAAACTGATTGAGTTTCTCAAGAATGAAGGGCCTGTTATTAGTAATGTTGCTTTAACCATTGCAGAAAAACGCGAGGAACCGGAACTGATCCCTAGCATTATCACCAATCTGGATATTCCTAAAACTAGGTCGCAAGCGCGGCTTACCCTCAATAAATTCTCCGATGATTTAGTCATTGAGGAATTTGAAAAATTATTATCTTCTTCTGATCTAAGCCGCAAACTTCGTTTAGGAATTATTCGTGCACTTCGTGAATATCCAAATGATAAACCTATAGACATGTTATTGGGCCAGTTGGACCGGGATGATCAGGATGTTTATAATGAAGTGGTTGATTCTCTATTAACTATTGCGCGATTACATCCATTTGGTGAAGAGAAAAAAGCAAAAATCACCGAAGAAATTCGCATGATTGCAAGCAGAGTTTACTCATTAAACGAAGCCATTAAATTAATCCCCGATGATGATAACAAGTTTCTGATGTATGATTATCTGAATAATGAAATTCAAAATACATTGCCCACATTATTAAAATTGGGTGTAATCGATATTCCTGATACGCCTATTGAAACTTATATCCATACAGTTAAATCAGGTGACCCCGCCAAATTGCCATTTCTACTGGAGTTTTTTGAAAACATTTTTTCCAAGGAAGAACGAGATATCATCAATCCTCTTATTGAACCGATTTCCTTAAGAGAACGAAGTACGATAGGTCACTCGCATTTCAAGGATCTACCTAATAACCTTGATACTGTAATAACTGAATCGGTGTATTCGCCCAATAAATGGCAATCAGTGATCGCTTTGGATTATTTAATAAAAACGGAAAAAATGAATGTTTTCAAGGAATTAGATTGGAGTAATGTTCCTGTAACAAATGCAAACAAGGAATTGCTCACCAGAACAGTTGAAAAAAATGGAACGAACCTTGAATTCATTCCTGTTGATCGTTTTAAATTAGAGGATACTGAACTGAGTATGTATTCCACATTAGAAAAAACAATTATCCTAAAATCTGTTGATCTTTTTAAGACTATCCCCGCAGAGAATTTATCCCGCATTTCTCAAATCACAGAGGAAGTACAGTTTGAAGCAAATACACCAATCTTTGCGGAGGGTGACTATGGTGATTCTTTATTTATTGTGGTAAATGGCAATGTAAAAATCCACAAAGGAGATATGGAATTGGTAACATTAGGTAAAGGAAGCTGTCTTGGTGAAATGGCTCTTTTGGATGATGAACCACGTTCCGCTGATGCCACAGTTACAGAAGATTCAATTCTATTTCAAATCGAACAGGAAGGATTTTACGAGGTCATGGGAAGCCAAAGCGACATTATGGAAGGTATTATTAAACTGCTTACTGGCCGGCTTCGTGATGCGAATGAAAAACTAATGGCAAAGTAAACCTAGCTATCTAATTTATTATTCTTCTTTCTTTGGTATAGCGTTTTTCATTTTTTCTTCCGTTTTGTCTTCTACCTTTTTCGATATTGATTCTTTTACTTTTTCGCTAGTTGCCGATGCTTTTTCTTTTACCGTTTCCACGCCAGACTGAATTCCCTCTTTCAGCCTATCAACTGTTACGTCTTGGCCAGACCAAACCATATAGGCTACCCATAAAACTAATAGAGCGCTCACTACTAAGACTAACTTGAGCAACTTTTTAATTACCCCGAGCAAAATAACGACCGCCAATACAACCGCAACCGCCATATACACGGGGTTAGATACTAACACTTCGATCGATTGATCCATTATTTCTTTGCTTTTAATTTCAATTTTTGATGGTTAATTCGGCCGGTTTTCTTTTCATATTCATGAATCATATTCATAACACTGGGATTATCAGGCATATCTAATCTCATTGTATCAATTCGACCGGTTTTCTCTACTACTTCCTTACCACTGATGATTAATTCTGCAATACCAACGTAATACCCCTCTTTTCCCGCCTGAACAATTAAAGTACCGTTTACTTCTTCTGGTTTTTCTATTGCAGATTGACTATGCGATCCCACAATCAGATGAAGACCATCTATTTTTTTTGCAATTTCATAATCCAGATCTGCCCCCTGATGAGTAAGAAGTACAAATATGTCAACTTGATCAGTTAATTTTTTCATCGTTTTTTTAACTGCTACAATAGGATCTTCCAGTTGGATATGATTTATTAATTCTGGAGAGTAATATTTCACTGCATAGGGATCCATGATTCCAAGTATGGCGATTTTTAATCCATCTCTTTCTACAATATGGGATACAAGTAAACCTTCAATACCGGTGACGGTGATGTTTGTAGCAACTACATGAATACCCATTTTATCAAATAGGCGGTTAATTTTTTTCGGATCCATCATTAATTCCTGATCGCCAGGTAGAATCGCATCGTAAGGTAACAAACGATACGCTTCGGCCATGAGGCTATCCTTAAAAGCTTGATGCGTCATAGTAAAAATATCGCCTGCATCAAGCAAGATCACGTTGGAGTGTTTATTTAAAAATTCAGAAATAAAAACGGTACGTTTTTCAACAGCCCCAAATGGATGATCGGGACAGTAACAATTCTCAAGGGCACCATTGGTATTATTCGTATGGAGAATATAAAGTGTCTTCTCCTGTGAAAAAATCCAGCCCGATAAAAATATAATACTCAGGCATAGACGAAGTATGCATGGTTTTACCTGTCCCACCATCCCCTAAATTGAATGTAATCTTTTTATCATTCAAGTTAATTTTAACGAAATGATAATAGGTAAACTGACTTTAAATTATTTTACAATAATGACATCTAATCATTTGAAATCGATGAAGAAAGTAATTCTTCTTTTTTTTATTGGCACACTTGCGGCCCAATATCCGGCAGACTCACTTTATCGCGCTCCAAATACTACGTTACTGAAAAAAATCTTTCTTTATCCAATCACAAAATGGCAGCAATTCTCTTACAATCAACCTTTTTTAAACTGCCAGTTTGAGCCCAGCTGCTCCAATTACGGGGCTCAGGCAATCCATTCTCACGGCGCAATGGCAGGACTTTTTATGACATCTGACCGAATAATTCGCTGTAACCCAAACGCACGGCAATACCATCAATTCATGGATGGTCAATTTCACCAAGATGGCCGATTAATGGATCCCGTTTCTAATCCTTCAGATAGAGCAACAACAAAATCGCCCATAATTGCCGCTGGATTATCGATGATTATTCCAGGGTTAGGTCGGGCCTATTCCGGACGTACTTCAGATGGAATTTATGGTTTTGTTATAACAGCCCTGGCGATTAATAACGGGGTTAATTCAATCAAAAAAGAAAGCATTCTTGCCCCCTTTCAAATTGGGTTGGCAATGACTCTTTATGGTGGTGAAATTTATGGAGCTTATCGAACAGCCAAATATTATCAGCCTATATCTATAAAAGATTGACGAATTCCTTTTTTTTCAAAACTTAAAATTGCTGTATTTTTGGTTACAATTACGAAGCCACTGTAGCTCAGCTGGTAGAGCAACGCATTCGTAATGCGTAGGTCAGCGGTTCGATCCCGCTCAGTGGCTCATTATTATATCAAAATCTTTTAATTTATTATTAAACGGATAATTACTCTACAATGAGTAAATCCAATTCAAAAATCAGCGTGGAGTTCGGTGGGATTATGCCTTTATCCTGGCTGCCGTAACCCAAATTCGGTGGAATAGTCAATTTTCGTTTACCCCCCACCTTCATCCCTGGGATACCTTGATCGAATCCCTGGATCATCTGTCCAGCGCCAAGGGTAAATCGTAACGGTTCCCGTCCGGGATTTAAAGAAGAATCAAATTTTGTCCCATCTTCCAGCCAGCCAGTATAATTGACGGTTACAATACTATACTTTACTGCTTCAGCGCCTTGGCCAACAATAATATCTTCAATGATTAATTCACCATTCATCTTTTTATCATCCTTACTGCACCCGGCAACCAGAAGCATAATTACCATTGCGATTTGCCATTTTATTTTCATTTATATTCTCCAATAGAAAGGCCGAAGTTTACATTAATTGACTGAAAGGAATTACCGTAAATTTCTCTATGTGAAAAACGATATATTCAATAATGTCAGCCACACCATCATTGTTTAACCAGAATTTGCCACCTTTGGCGGATCGTATTCGCCCCCAATCGTTAGATGAATTTATCGGTCAGTCCCACCTCATTGATGATCAAAAATTATTATCGAAACTCTTAGAAAAAGGGCAATTATTCTCACTCATTTTCTGGGGGCCGCCTGGTACCGGGAAAACCACCCTTGCACGGATAATCGCCAATACCTTGAAAACGGCGTTTCATGAATTATCAGCTGTATCAAGCGGAGTGAAGGATTTAAGAAAGGTCATCGATCAGGGGAGAGCAAATCGAGATACCGGCCAGCCTACCATTCTATTTATTGATGAAATACACCGTTTTAGCAAATCCCAACAGGATGCTCTACTTCATGCGGTGGAAGAAGGAGTTATTACGCTAATTGGTGCTACGACTGAAAACCCATCCTTTGAAGTGATCAGTCCTTTGCTATCAAGATGTAGAGTTCTCACTTTAAAACCTTTGAATGAAGACCAGTTAGCCAAAGTACTGCAACGGGCTTTAGGTCAAGATATTCTTCTATCAAAAGAAGCGATAAAAATTGGTAAAGATGCAAAGTCACAGCTGATTCAATCTGCCGGCGGCGATGCGCGAAAAATGTTAAATACCCTAGAACTGGCCGCCAGCATGATTGGTAGTGATAATAGTATTTCTTCAACAATTCTTAAAGAAGCCCTGCAAAGCAAAACACATCTTTACGATAAAACGGGTGATTACCACTACGATGCAATCTCCGCATTCATTAAGTCTGTTCGAGGAAGCGATCCGGACGCAGCGGTCTATTGGCTGGCCGTTATGTTAGAGGGGGGTGAGAAACCCGAATTTATCGCCCGGCGACTAATTATTTTGGCATCAGAAGATATCGGCAATGCCGATCCTCAGGGGCTGACGATCGCAACGTCGGGATTCCAAGCAGTCCATATGATCGGTATGCCGGAAGCAGCTATAATTCTTTCACAGGTCACCACTTATCTTGCAAGTGCCCCCAAATCAAATGCTAGTTATATGGCTGTGAAGACGGCCACGGAAAAGATATCAAAAGAAGGTGCTTCTGATGTTCCACTACACCTGCGCAATGCACCCACCGGACTCATGAAATCTCTGGATTATGGCAAAGATTACAATTATCCTCACAATCATCCGGAGCATTTTGTGGAATCGGATTATTTTCCCGAAGAAAAATCGGAAACCTTTTACCATCCTACCGAGTTAGGTTATGAAGAATACATCCGAGAACGGCTAAACAAACTTTGGCCAAAACGATATTCTAAATAATGCGGTTATTTCGATTGAACTCATGTTTCATTATGAGAGGATTTTTCCTTCTTATCATCCTGCTTGCATTCATTACAGCGCAAGATGACCGCCTTCGTCTCAAACAAGCCGATGTCCTAGAGAATATCACCGTCAATGGCCAATCCATGCAATATCTAAAAGGAAATGTCACTTTTATAAAAGGTGAAATGGTTATGAATTGCGATTGGGCCCGTTTTAACCAACGCACCGATCAGGGCTTCCTTTTTGGTAATGTATCCATGGTCAAAGATGTGCAGAGTCTCACCTGCGATTCTCTATTTGTGGATTCTCCCAAGGATATAATGATTGCCTACAGTAAAACCCATGTCTGGGATACGACCTACAGTTTAGTTGCTGATACTTTGTTTTATTTTTCAGATCTGGATAGCGGATCAGCCAATGGCAATGCAATTCTAATCCAGGATCAACAAACAATCAAAGGTGATCGAATAGAATATGTTGAATTACCGGAAGTTGACGGAGTGTCTTATGCTGCAAGGGGGAATGTTTCCATTACCGAAGAGGGGCGCGTTGCCACCTGCGGTGAGGCCATTTATGATCGGGAGAATGGGAAAACTGTCCTACGTATTAAACCGGAAATTGTGGATAATAAGCAGACTATTTCTGGAAGTGAAATTTATTTGGAATATGAAGATGATGTACTGAAAAGCCTTTTTATTCCCAAGGAAGCCCACGCCATCCATCCTGTCAAGGGGGTCCGGGAATGGACAGAAATCGCAGATGGCGATACCGCCAAATATCAGGACTCACTCGCATTTTCTGATGACATGACAGGTTCTATCCTCCGCGGGTTTTTCGTAGATGGGAACTTGGATTCCATGCGGCTAGAAGGCATGGCCACCACCTTGTATCATATTTTTGAAGATTCTGTTTATCAAGGGAAAAACGAAGCTTCAGGAGATACAATTTCCATGAAGTTTGGAGCAGATGATTTACAAAAAATATTTGTTTCTGGAGGTTCCCGCGGTACATACACACCGGACTCTACTAGCGCTGATATGGAAGGGGCTGTTGTTTATGAATCAGAAGATATAGAATATGACGTGGCTAATGAATTCACCAACCTGCACGGTGACGCGATCATTGACTATACCAATGTAAATCTCAACGCTGGTTTCATCAATGTTGCATGGCAAAATAACCTGCTGAAGGCATACCCCGAATCCATGTTGGATTCCACCTATGGTCGAATCAGGCCTACCATGGTAGAACAGGGTGAAGAACCTATGGTTGGCGACACAATGATGTATAATCTTGAAACACGTCACGGGAAAGTCCTTCGTGGGAAAACAAAAGCACAGGATGGCTATTACCATGGTCATGAAATCCGTAATCAGGATATGGATGTGCTGTATATCGATGATGCGGTCTATACTACGTGCGATCTGGATGAGCCCCATTTTCATTTTGAAAGCCGCAATATGAAGATGATCAATGAAGATAAAGTTGTTGCCCGTCCTATTATCTTATATATTGCTAATATTCCTATTTTTGGATTGCCCTTTGGTGTTTTTCCACATCAGAAGGGCCGCCGACACTCTGGGTGGATCATGCCATCCTATGGAAATGACAGCCGCTGGGGGCAGTATATCAATGGCCTAGGTTATTATTGGGCACCAAACGATTATTTTGATACAAAATTTACAATGCGCCTTTATGATCGGGATGGAGCCACCCTCCGTTTACAAAATAATTATGATAAACGATATGCCTTTTCAGGCAGACTAGATTTAGAAACGGAACAACGGTTTTCTGGATCAACACTGCCAGAAGATCGGGATATTTACAAATTATCTAAAAACCGCCAGAGTGATTATGTTGTACGCTGGAGCCATAGTCAGAAACTTCGGAATAACCAGTCTGCGTCCGTAAATGCCAGTTATTATTCCAGTGGAGATTATAACCGTAGGACTGGGATCGAACAAAGCAAGCGTCTGAATCAACAGGCGGTTTCCAACGCCACGTACTCCAAGCGTTGGCCCAAATCCCGCAATAGTTTAAGTGTCAATTTATATTCGAGACGGAATTTGATGGCCGATCGCAAGGTAAATCCCAATTCTGCATTTTTCACAGAGCCAACAAAAGCTGGGAATCAGGTTAACATTACAAACAACACTTTTCCACAATTGGCTTTTTCTCACAGCCAGCGTGCCCTTTTCCCCACTAAAGCAAAAAAGAAAAAATGGTATCATAATATTAATTATCATTATTCCTCTCGTTTTACCAATAACGTGAAAAATTATTACGAGTCAGAAGCCTATGCAGTCAATGACAGTACAACCGGTTACCGCTGGATCATGGATGAAAATGCAAATCCGACAGAAAACACTTTTTCAGATTATATCATGTCTCATTCTTCAGGGTTAAATATGTCTTCTAAAATTTTAAAATATTTTAATGTGTCCCCCAATATTCAGCTTAAATCGGACTGGGTAAACCGTTCCTTTACTGGTGTTATTGATTCCACGGGAAAAATCAACCGGAATGAAGTAAAAGGTTTTGCTGCTCGAACGACAGGATCATTCAATATCAATATGAATACTCAAATTTACGGCCTCTTCCCAGCAAAGCTGGGCAGGATCGAAGCCATCCGCCATGTAATTTCTCCCACCATTGGTTATTCATACCGCCCTGATTTTTCACAAGAAGTATTTGGTGCCAATCCCGGTTATTATGAGATTATTCAGCAGGATAATGGAGAATCAGCTTATTTTGACCGTTTTGCGGGGACATTGGCCGGTGGTACCCCGCGTGGTGAAAGCCAGTCCATGAATATATCATTTAACAATGTGTTTCAGGCTAAAATTTTGGATGGTGATGAGGAGAAGAAACAGGATTTATTTTCCTGGCGGATGAGTACCAGTAAGAATTTCGTTGCTGATGATTTCCAATGGAGCAATTTAAGTTCCTCCGTCCGGGCTAATATTAGCCGGAAAATGAACTTGGATTTTTCCATGACGCATGACTGGTATGATTTTGATAAAGAAAAAAATATGCGTATTAATTCAATCAGAAGCAAGGGCGGTTTACCTGCACCAAGATTGATTAATGTTCGTTTTTCTACCGGATTTCGATTTGCCGGAAAACGGCTGTCATTTTCTGGCGAAGAAGAATCATCAGAAGAAGATACAACGGAAATTGAACAACGAGTGGATGGAGCCAATCTGGCAAATTTGTTTTCTGATACGGGAGGTACAGATCAGAAAAATACAGAAAATTTATGGTCCACTTCAGCTAGTTTCAGTTTTGCTTATAACAACGCAAATCCTAACAACCCCCAAAAAACATTCTGGATGTCCACCAATTCAGTTATTCAATTAACCGAAAATTGGAGAGTGAACTACAACGCTCGATTTGACCTTATCAATCAGAATTTAGTAAGTCATACCTTTTCTCTTTACCGTGATCTTCACTGTTGGGAACTTAGTGTTAACTGGACACCAAATGGATATGCTTCTGGTATATATTTTAAACTAAATGTAAAATCGCCCAACTTAAAAGATTTGAGACTAGAACAAAGGGGCGGTGCATTTAACCTCCCATCCCTATATGACCGTTAATAAATTTTAGAGTTGCCATGTTTTGCCCTGAATGTAGTAGTGAATATTTGGATGACATTACTATTTGTAGTGATTGCGGTGTTTCGCTGATCAATGTCCAACCAGAATCCGAATTATTGTCCAATATGGATTGGATTACTATTGCGGATTTCAGGGGCGCTGTTTTTGCTGAAATGGCAGTTGAGATATTGAAAAAGAATCACATCCCCTGTTACACAAAAGGCGATTTTTTAAATTCCGCATTCAATATTAAAGCATTGAGCCTGTATGGTGGCTCTATGAAATTGTATATTCCTAGTTCATTTCAGACAAAGGCAGAAAGATTATTGGAAAATATTATTTCTAACAATGGCTAAAGAAACCATTCAATCAATTAAAGGTACAAAGGATATTCTTCCGGATCAGTCCCATGGCTGGCAAGCGTTAAAAGTTATCATACGCAGCACCATGAATAACTACGGATATAAAGAGATACGTACCCCTGCTTTTGAGCGCACCGAATTATTCTCTCGGGGTGTGGGAGAAGAAACGGATATTGTATCCAAAGAAATGTACAGTTGGACGGACCAGGGAGGTGAAAAGCTAACACTTAAACCGGACCTGACAGCGCCAGTAGTCCGAGCCTTTATCCAACATAATCTTCGGGAACAGAGCCCGATCAATAAACTCTATTATATTGATACACTGTTTCGGCGAGAACGCCCCCAAAAAGGACGCTATCGTCAGTTTCATCAGTTTGGGATTGAAGCTTTTGGATCTGAAAATCCTGAAATCGATGCAGAAGTGATTGCCGTAGCCCTTGCGGTGCTTAACAAGCTTGGGTTAGAAGGTCTTACATTAAAATTAAATTCAATCGGTTCCCCAGAATGCCGTACGCTATACCGCCAAGCAATTCGGTCATACCTAAAACCATATTTAAACGATTTGAGTGAGATTAGTCAGCGGCGGTTTGACAAAAATCCCCTTCGCATTTTGGATACCAAAATCCCACATGAAATTGAAATTCTAAACGATATACCAAATGTCAGCGATTCCTGGACACCAGAAGACATGGCCCATTTCGAAGAATTGAAATCTCTTCTTGATGCGATGGATATTCAATATTCACTGGCCCCCCGGCTTGTACGCGGGTTGGATTATTATACCCGCACCACTTTTGAGATCACCTCTTCTGCCTTGGGTGCCCAAGATGCACTCTGCGGTGGCGGCCGTTACGATGGACTGGTGAAGACACTGGGCGGAAAAGCGACGCCGGGAATTGGTTTTGCCGCTGGTATGGAACGTATACTATTGGCCATGGGTAATTTTGATTCAAACATCAACAATACCCAATTATATATTGTAGGACTTGGTGACACGGTACGACCGGTAGTAGTAAAATTAGCAGAAGATCTAAGGCAAAATAATATTCGTACAAATTTTGACCCATTGCGTCGATCCTTAAAAGCACAAATGCGTGAGGCCAACAAGGCAGATGCTAGGTATGCTATCCTCATTGGAGACCAGGAATTGGAAAGCGGAGAGGTAGAATTAAAGGATCTATCTACGGGAGATCAGGAAAAAATTGCTTTAGATAAATTAGTAGACCATATCAATTCTTTGCCATTTTAATAATTCATTTTAGATTATATATGCGCGCGTGGGAACAGGGTGTCCCCGCTAAATAAACCCTAAAAAATTAAATGAGTTCGAAACCTATATTAATCGTTGAGTCACCATCTAAGGCAAAGACCATCTCCAAATACCTTGATGATAAATATGAGGTTATGGCCTCTGTAGGCCATATCAAAGATCTACCTAAAAAAGAATTGGGTGTTGATGTAGAAAATAATTTTGCCATTGAAGAAAACGTGCTCCCAGATAAAGAATCTTTTATGCGTGAATTCAAGTCTTTGGCAAAACAAACTAATCAAATTGTCATTGCCACTGATCCAGATCGGGAAGGAGAAGCTATTGCAGCCCATATTGCTAGTGAAGTAGATCCGGATAAAATCTCCCGCGTTCAATTTACTGAAATCACCAAAGAAGGGGTGGAAGAAGGAATGAATGATTTTCGCGGTATTGATCAGGATTTGGTAGAAGCACGGAAGGCCCGGCGTATCATTGACCGGCTCGTAGGGTATAAAGTTTCCCGTGTTCTTTGGAGTACGTTAAAAAAGAATATGAAATTTGTAGAAGTAACCCTTTCTGCTGGACGTGTCCAGTCTGCTACTCTGCGAATAATTGTTCAACGGGAAAGATTAAGACAGGCTTTCCATCCAGCGATATATTACGATTTAAAAGCAGTTTTTCAATCGAAGGATAAAGATTTTTCAGCAAAGCTAGTACGTGTGGACAAAAAACGTATAGCCATTGGAAAAGATTTTGATCCAAATACGGGTCAATTGAAAAACAAGGATGTCTTATTGTTATCCAAATCCCAAGCTGAAGCATTAGTAGAAGAATTACATAAAGGGGTATGGACTATTCATGGTGTAGAAGAAAAAATTATTAATTCTCATCCCAAACCGCCTTTTACAACCTCTACTTTACAGCAAGAAGCCGCACGAAAACTCCGCTCTTCTGCCCGTAAAACCATGCGCACTGCACAACGCCTCTACGAAAAAGGGCTTATCACTTATATGCGGACCGACTCTACCGTTTTGTCAGCGGAAGGAATCAATGGCGCCCGAAATGAAATTAAATCCCGCTTTGGAAAAGAATATTTGCCTGATCAAGCCAGAGTTTATGCTACCAAGGTTAAAAATGCCCAGGAAGCGCATGAAGCCATTCGTCCTGCTGGTGTTACATTTGCTTCAGTCGATGCAGTCCGGGCTGCAATTGATGAAGACGCGGCAAAGCTATACGATTTGATCCGGAAAAGGACCCTCGCTTCTCAAATGGAATCAGCAAAAGTAAAGCAAATCAAAGTCACCATTGAAAATCAAAAATCTGAATTTCGCGCTAATGGGAAAGTGATTCTTTTCCCAGGATATATGGCGGCATATGTAGAAAGCACCGATCGCCGAAGCGGTATCACAGAGGATCAGGAAACAATTCTACCTGATTTGTCCAAAGGCCAAACACTAACCTGCAACGATTTATCGGCTGAAGAACATTTGACCAAACCGCCAGCACGATTCACTGAAGCTTCTCTCGTTAAAGAACTTGAAGCACAGGGAATTGGCCGCCCTTCCACCTTTGCCAGTATTATGGGCACAATACAACGCAGGACATATGTAACCAACGACCGTGGAAAACTAACGCCAACATTTCTTGGTATTGCCGTTACACAACTACTGGAAAATCATTTTACCACTCTGGTTGATTCCCAATTCACAGCTAATATGGAGAATCAACTTGATGCTATCTCCCGCGGCGAATTAGAACCAATCCCCTTTATGTCAGAATTTTATTTTGGATCGGATGGACAAGCAGGCCTGGAAACCATGTTGGAAGAAAAAGTTGATATTGGCAAAGCCTGCACCGTGAAATTGGATTACGATGGTGATCCGATTGAAATCCGGGTAGGGCAATATGGCCCATTCGTTCAACAGGGAGAAAAGCGAAAATCTGTGCCCGCCGATGTATTTTTAGGAGACTTGAATGTGGACAAGGCATTGGAAATCCTTAACCAGGAGGTCTACGAAGATCGGGAATTAGGCACTGACCCAGAATCAAGAGAAACAGTCCTCTTGAAGATCGGACCTTATGGCCCTTATGTTCAATTGGGAGATACTAAAACCCGAAAGGCCATCCCAAAAGGAACAGATCTCAAAGAAGTGGACTTGGATTTGGGTTTAAAACTTTTAGCCCTCCCCCGCACGTTGGGAAAGCATCCAGATACGGGCGAAGATGTGAAAGCAGATTATGGCCGTTTTGGACCCTATGTATCTGCAGGAAAAGGAAAGAATGGCCGGCTACCACCGAACCTCTCCCCTCTCACTATTGAGTTAGCAGAAGCGTTGCAACTTATTGCCAAAAAGTCCAGTGGTCCGCAAGAATTGCGTACACTAGGCGATCATCCTAATACAGGAGAAGCTCTGATCTTGAAAGATGGTCGTTATGGCCCTTATATTACGGACGGAAAAGTGAACGCTTCCCTGCCCCGTGAAACCGAACCGGACCAGTTGACGTTGGAAGCAGCAGTAGAAATCATCAATAAAAAGCGGGCTGCACCCCCAAGAAAAAAACGGCGAAAGAAAAAATGAATCGATTTCTCTCCATCCTGATTTTATTTAGCCTACTTTGGGCTGATGATAAAAAAGTACTTATCATGGATGTTGAGAAAAGCCTCATGGCCACCTGCTGCTGGAGCGGTACGGTCTATGACCACGGGAACAAGGAAATGGAGATCGAGATCGCTGGAATGGTGAACGCTGGTAAAACCAAATCAGAAATTTTAGATTATTTTACCGATAAATATGGAGAGCGGGTTCTTTCCATCCCCGTAGCTGAAGGATTTAATTACTTTGCCTGGTTAGCTCCACTCTTTATCGCTGGATTGGGGTTCACTATTATTTTGCTATATATGAGGACATCCAAGGATGACTTGGCACAAAAAACTTATCCAGCGGATGACACCATCGCATACGGTGATCAGATCGAGCGGGAACTCAAAGAACTAGATTGACCTCTTTATCCTCCCTTTGTAATTGAAGGTGTTATTCTAAGTTTTTCAATATTGAAATTTTCCTAACTTCCTTCTCTCTATTTTGAAAAATTCACGGAGATTTATCTTAACATTATGAGTATTGATAAAATTATTTCACTGTGTAAACGCAGAGGATTCATTTTTCAAAGTTCAGAAATTTATGGGGGGTTTGGCGCCGTATATGATTATGGTCCTTTGGGAACTGCACTCAAGAATAATATATCTCAAATCTGGTGGCAGGCCATGACCCAGTTCCACGAAAATATTGTTGGGATTGACAGCGGTATTCTCATGCATCCCAAGATCTGGGAGGCATCGGGGCACGTAGATGCCTTTAACGATCCGCTGGTAGATTGTAAACAATGTAAAGCTCGCTATCCTGCCGATGAATTGTTTGATGGTAATCCAGAGGACGGGAAATGGGATAATATCCAATGCCCAAAATGTGGTACTACCGGTAATCTCACAGAACCACGCCAATTCAATCTCATGTTCAAAACTCATATTGGCCCTGTCCAGAAAGATGCAAACGTGGCTTATCTTCGACCCGAAACAGCCCAGGGAATCTATGTGAATTACCTTCTCACACAGAATGCCATGCGTTTAAAAATCCCTTTCGGGATTGCCCAGATCGGAAAAGCTTTCCGCAATGAGATAATAGCGCGAAATTTTATTTTTCGCACCCGTGAATTTGAACAAATGGAAATGCAATATTTTGTGAGACCAGGAGATGATGATCAATCCATGCGTGATTGGAAGGATGAACGAATGGCCTTTTACAGCCAGCTCGGAATCGATTCAGGTAAACTGAGATTACAAGAACACGGGCCCGATGAATTAGCCCACTATGCCAAAGAAGCCTGGGACATTGAATTTGAATTCCCTTTTGGATGGTCCGAGATCGAAGGAATCCATAACCGAACTAATTTTGACCTAGCTCGCCACCAGGAATTTTCAGGAAAGAAGATGGAAGTTTTTGATCAGGAGAATAATGAACACTACCTTCCCTATATCATTGAGACTTCTGCAGGGCTTAATCGGATGCTGTTGGCCGTACTATCCCAAGCCTATTGGGAAGATAATGAAAACAATCGTATAGTGATGAAATTTCATCCTCGGATTGCCCCGGTGACAGCTGCGGTCTGTCCTCTTGTGAAAAAAGATGGCTTACCCGAAGTGGGTCGTAAAGTGATGGATATTGTAAAACCCCATTTCAAAGTAATTTATGATCAACAGGGCTCTATCGGGAAGCGGTATTACCGCCAGGATGAAGCAGGAACACCATACGGTATCACTATTGATCACCAATCCCTGGAAGATAAGACTGTCACCTTACGCCACCGGGATTCTCAACAGCAGGACAGGGTAGCCATCGATCAATTGGTATCAGCTATAAACAACAGCATGGAAAATTATACATGAATCGCCATTTAACACTCCGCTCTGGAAACCCCGCTCTGAATACCAAAACATTCTCTGGGTTTGACATGACCACCGGGGCATCCATGACCATCATGGGTACCGTCCACAAAACTGCACTGGGCTTATTACTATTGATGTCCACAGCGCTTTTTACTTGGAACATGCCGGCGGGCGATCCACGTGCTACTGGCCTCATGATAGTAGGTATGATCGGCGGGCTTATTGTAGCCATTGTCACTATTTTCAAAAATCATTTGGCCAAATACACCGTTCCAGCCTATGCTTTGCTTGAAGGGTTGGCTTTAGGCGGTATTTCCAAATTCTTTGAAGTCATGTACCCAGGTATTGTAAACCAGGCCGTCATGCTAACCTTTGGCACCTTAGGCGCTCTGCTTTTGGCCTATCGATCCGGACTTATTAAAGCAACGGAAAATTTTAAACTGGGCATAGTAGCAGCCACTGGCGGAATCTTTTTTGTTTATCTCATCAGCTGGATCTTGAGCTGGTTTAGTGTGAGTATACCTCTGATTCATTCCAATTCAAATATGGGCATTCTTTTCAGTATTGTTGTAGTGGTGATTGCCGCTTTGAACCTGGTACTTGATTTTGATTTTATTGAAGAAGCCTCTGAAAAAGGTGCCCCAAAATACATGGAATGGTATGGGGCCTTTGGTCTGCTGGTCACATTGATCTGGCTTTATTTAGAAATTTTGAGGTTATTGGCAAAATTGTCATCAAGAAGAAATTAAAATATAATTTACATAATGGTTTAATAAGGATTTTCTTTTGACAAAAGGTTTCCATTGGAATAAATGGACGCGCAAAACTCATTACTGGGGTGCGTTCGTTATATCAGTCCCGATTATCATCATTATTGGGACAGGAATCTTACTGCAGTTAAAAAAGGACGTGAATTGGATCCAGCCCCCCACCTCCGAAGGACAATCCCAGAATAGTCCTACTCTTTCTTTTGACGAAATTCTTTCTGCTGCAATGACGGTAGATGAGGCAGGGTTTAAAAGTTGGGAAGATATAGATCGGCTGGATGTCCGGTTGGAAGAAGGTATTGTTAAAGTCCGTGGTAAAAACCGTTGGGAAGTTCAAGTCGACACCAAAAGTGGGAAGGTGCTCCAGTTTGCTTATCGGCGCTCCGATTTAATTGAATCTTTACATGATGGATCATGGTTTCATGATAAAGCAAAGTTATGGATTTTTCTTCCGACCGGTATAATTCTGTTTTCAATGTGGATCACCGGCGTATATATGCTAATTTTACCCTATACCGTAAAATGGAAACGGAAAAAATAAAATGAAATTTCTAACTTACTTGTTTTCTCTCTTTTTTATATCCTGCACAGGGCCAACATATGATATTATTATAAAAAATGGTCAAATCTCAGATGGTACCGGCGCAAAACTTTTTCCAGGAGATATTTATATCAAAGGTGGAAAGATTATCCAAATAGGCCAAATAAAACGTGCAGTGGCAGAAAAAATCCTTGATGCTAGCGGACTCATAGTTGCTCCTGGTTTCATCGATATGCATACCCATTCGGAGCGTCGCAGCCTAGATTTCCCGCCTGTGGAGAATTACCTCCAGCAGGGCGTTACCACCATGGTGGGCGGAAACTGTGGCGGTTCTCCTTTTCCCATTGGTGAATTTATAGATAAAACAGAAAAAATGGGTATCGGACCTAACCTGGCTTTACTGGTAGGTCACAATACCGTTCGCCGGGAAGTAATGGGCACGGAAAACCGCCTGGCTACTGAAAAAGAATTAAACCAGATGCGGGCATTGGTTCAGTCTGCCATGGATGATGGTGCATTCGGTATGTCTACTGGATTGAAATACATTCCCGGGGCCTATTCCAATACAGAAGAAGTAATTGCTCTGGCATCAATAGTATCCAAAAATGGGGGTTTCTATGCAACCCACATGCGGGAGGAAGGGATTGGCCTTTTAGAATCTACTGAAGAAGCAATTAATATTGGACGACAGGCCAATTTACCTGTTCAAATTTCTCATCATAAAGCGGTGGGAAAATCTATGTGGGGTAATAGCTCCAAAACGTTGGAATTGGTTAATAAAGCACGATCAGAAGGGATCGACGTTACAGCTGACCAATATCCTTACACAGCCACAAGTACGACTTTAAAAGTTGTTTTTCCTGCATGGTCTCTTTCTGGTGGTCGGGAAGCATTAAAAAAACGGCTGGATGATCCCGTTCAGCGAGAAAAAATCAAAGATGATATTGTTTGGAATATCGTATATGACAGGGGTGGCGGAGATCCCGCCAGCATTGTTGTGGCGAATTATCCACCAAATACAGAATATAATGGTATGAACCTAGCTGAAATCACACAGGAAAATGGATATGACCCAACGCCGGAAAATGCTGCTGAAATTCTAATGAATTTAGTTTATGAAGGTGATGGGTCAGGTATTTATCACTGCCTAAACGAGGATGATGTACAACAGATCATGACACATCCTCAAGTAATGCATGCCTCCGATGGCAGTACGATTCAATTTGGTCGTGCCCAGCCCCATCCAAGAAATTACGGTACTTATCCTAAGGTACTTGGGAAATATGTTCGCGAACTGGGTTTACTTTCAATAGAAGAGGCAATACGGAAAATGTCTAGCTTGCCCGCTTCTGTTCTGGGTATAACAGATAGAGGAAAAATTAAAAAAGAATTTTGGGCTGATCTTGTTATTTTTGACCCGAATACAATTATTGACAATGCTACTTGGAAAGATCCGCATCAGTATCCAACAGGAATTTTCTGGGTGATTGTTAATGGTGATATTTCCATTGATCATAGAATATGGACCGAAAAACTATCCGGGGAAGTTTTAATACATACACCTTGATTTAAGTATTCAAAATAGGTGATATATTGTCCTAATTTCCTGCGAATTTTTTCAACCCATTTATTTAAAGGCTTATTGAATGAAATTACTCCGTTTGCCAATTAGCATATTTATTTTCTTAGCATCATTGGCCCATACATCCCATCCCTTACCGGTTTATGGGAAAAATGGGATGGTTGTTTCTACCAGCCGTCATGCATCACAGGTTGGAATTGATATCCTTAAAAAAGGCGGTAACGCGGTAGATGCAGCGGCAGCTGTGGGATTCGCTTTAGCTGTGACATCCTCTTCAAATGGGAATATTGGCGGCGGCGGATTTATGGTAGCCCGTCTTTCTGATGGAACAACTTTTACCCTAGACTACCGGGAAATGGCACCTGCGAAAGCACATCGTGATATGTTTCTGGATAAAAAACGTAATCCGATTAAGGGTGCTTCCATTACATCATATTTGGCTTCAGGAGTCCCCGGATCAGTTGATGGATTACTCAAAGCATGGCGAGATCATGGCTCCGGGAACATCTCCCTAAAACAACTGTTAGCTCCAGCTATTAAACTAGCAGAAAAAGGGTATGATCTATCCTATTACGAAGCAGATCGTTTCAACAACAGCAAAAACCGTTTGAGTTTGCATTCTGCAACAAAAAAGATTTTCACTCGGGATGATCGCCCATGGGAGATGGGTGATATTTTTGTGCAGAAAGACCTGGCCAAGACATTAAAACGCATCGCAAAAAAGGGCCGAAATGGCTTTTATATGGGAACGACTGCAGATTTATTTGTAGCTGAGATGGAAAACGGCGGTGGTTGGATTACACGTGAGGACCTGAAAAATTATGAATCCAAATACCGAGAACCTATCCGAGGCTCTTTCATAAACTATGATATTATTTCCATGGGACCACCCAGCTCCGGTGGAGTTTTACTGGTTCATATGCTCAATATGCTTCAAGAATTAAAGAATCAATCCATAGAATTACCTGTTGATTTCAATTGGAATTCATCCGATTATATTCATGCTATTACAGAAATTGAACGTCGTGCTTATGCGGATCGCGCAGAACATTTAGGCGATGGGGACTTCTGGAACGTACCTATAGACATGCTGCTATCACAGTCATATGCAAAAGAAAGAGCAAGCAGCATTGATTTATCCCGCGCTACGTCCTCGCAAGATGTAAAACATGGGGTTGGTCAAATAAAGGAAAGTGAAGAGACCACCCATTACTCTGTTGTGGATAAAGACGGGAATGCGGTTGCCGTTACCACAACCATCAACTGGGGTTGGGGGAATGGGGTTACCGTAACAGGCGCAGGATTTCTTCTAAATAATGAAATGGATGATTTTTCCATTAAACCCGGGATGCCCAATGCATATGGTCTCTTGGGAAATGAGGCCAATGCAATCGAGCCGAAAAAACGGCCTTTAAGCTCCATGACACCTACCATTGTGCTTAAGCATGATAAACCCTTTTTGGTTTTGGGAACGCCGGGTGGATCAACCATTATTACATCTGTACTACAAAACATTCTTAATGTAACCGTTCACGATATGAATATAAAGGAAGCGGTGTCCTCACCCCGGTTTCATTCACAGTGGCAGCCGGATATGATCTTCTATGAAAAGTATGGACTATCTTATGATGTGATCAAGAATCTGCAATCTCGCGGCCATAATATAAAACTTCGAGGAAATATCGGCGAAGCCAACGGTATTATGATCAATGAAAAAGGATATTGGGGCGGGGCAGATTCTAGGGGAGAGAATACAGCAATCGGATATTAAGTTTCCAACTTTAATGCGGATATAATTTTTTTGAGAAGACCGGTGAATTCCTCACCGGTTTTTTTTGCAGTTGTAACCACCTCTTCATGAGTAAGGGGATGGGTTGAAATCCCAGCGGCATAATTTGTCAAACATGAAATTGTCAATATTTTCATTCCGAGTTCTGCCGCCGAAATGATTTCTGGGACTGTACTCATTCCCACGGCATCCCCACCCATTCTCTGCATATCAGAAATTTCTGCAGGTGTTTCATAGGAGGGCCCCAGTGTCCAACAGTAATTCCCTGTTGCAAGCTCAAATCCAAGTTTTTCTGCTGATGCTATAGCTAATTGAATAAGTACTTGATCATGGAATGGCTCTCCAGAATATAATTTTGGGTCGTCAGCGCTATGGCGGTATGTACAATCCATGTGACCGGTAATAGCCATGAGTGAGCCCGGCCCACAATTATTATTCATCGAGCCTGATGAATTCGTAATGATTAAATGATCAACGCCCAGTTTTGAAAACAGATGGATCGGGATAGTAATTTCTTGAAATGAATAGCCCTCATAATAGTGAAACCGTCCTTTTGCAGCAATAAGTTCAACTCCATTCATTGATCCGATCACAAGTTCCCCTGTATGGCCTTCCACCGTTGAATGAGGATAGTTTGGTATTCCCTGGTATGGTATGACTTTCTGTTCTTTCAACCCTTCAGCAAATCCTCCTAACCCGGACCCTAAAATAACTGCGACATGGCCATTAAAAGTCGATTGATCAAAAACATGTTCAGCCATTAAGTCGATATTAATCATATATCTCCATGTACAGCCAACTGGCCACAACCTGCATCAATTTCAGTTCCCTTACTCCATCGTACTGTTACAGTAAATGGTGCATGTTTTAATGAATCTAGAAAAGCGTTGATTGTGTTTTCTGATGGTCGATTGTATAAACCGCCAATTTCATTATAGGGAATTACGTTTACTTTACAAGGTAAAGATTCTAATAATACCAATAGTCGTTCACCATCATTGGGAGAATCATTTATATCTTTCAATAATACATATTCGAATGTAATTAACCGCCGCGTTTTTTGATAATAATAGTGTGCTGAATCCATCAAAGATTTTAAAGTGTATGTATTTGTTAGCGGCATAATCCTTTCCCGGCTTAACTCATTTGTTGCATTCAAACTAATGGCGAGTTTATACTTGTGATTCTCTTCTGCCATTTGACGAATCTTGGGTACAATACCAGCAGTAGATATTGTAATCCGTCGCGCACCAAACCCCATTTTATTATTCAATATTTCTGCTGCTTTAATTACGCGACGGTAATTTAAAAATGGCTCACCCATACCCATAAAAACAACATTTGTAATCTTAGTTTTTGACTGGCGCTGTAAATGAATCACTTGATCAACCATTTCCCCTGTACTAAGATTATGGATAAAGCCCATGCTGGCCGTAGCGCAAAATTTACAATCCACAGCACAACCAACCTGGCTGGAGATACAAACTGTTGTCCGTTTTTGATCATACATAAGTACCGACTCAATGGGATACCCATTTAAGGTTTGAAAAAGAATTTTTTGAGTTGAAGCATTTTCAGAATCTGTAATATGATTTATTTCTAATGGATGCAGTGGAAGTCGTGCTGATAGTTTGTCCCGTATATGAATAGGTAGATTTTCCATCGCATCCCAAGTTTCCACATAATGGTCAAAAACCCAGTTCTGAATTTGTTGAACACGAAATTGAGACTCATCCAATTCTTTTATGAGGGAACTCATTTCATTGTTATTGAGTTCAATATAGGATTTCTTAGGCGTTTTATTTAACTGGGACATGGGTTTGAATTTCCCTAACACCGAATGGTCTGACAAGACATTCTCATTGTTTCATCCCGAGGCACCATGTAAGTTTTCGCCCCATTTTATTTCACCAATTATTTAGACAAGGATTCTTATGGTAAAGAATAGAGATTTACAATTATTGGAAAAATTAATCGATTTTCAAAACCGGTTTTTCAATGAAATCGGTAAATCTATCATCGGACAAAAAGATGTTTTAGACCATATTCTTATTGCGCTCTTATGTAAAGGACACACTCTTATCATAGGTGTCCCAGGATTAGCAAAAACATTAATGATTAAATCAATGGCAGATTTGCTTGACCTTACATTCAGCCGTATCCAGTTTACCCCCGATTTAATGCCCAGTGATATTACAGGAACAGAAGTCCTTGAAGAAGATCAAACTTCTGGAAAACGGGCTTTCCGATTTTTTAAGGGCCCCATTTTTGGAAATATTATCTTAGCGGACGAAATCAACCGCACACCACCCAAAACACAAGCGGCTTTACTGGAAGCAATGCAGGAGCACAAAGTAACCATAGCTGGCAATACTTATGATTTAGAGGAACCATTTTTTGTTTTGGCTACACAGAATCCAATTGAACAGGAAGGGACCTATCCACTCCCCGAAGCACAGCTGGATCGATTTATGTTCAATATCCTCATTGATTATCCCAGCCGCAAAGATGAAGTATCCATTGTACAGACTACTACCGATGTAACTGATACTAGTTTAAATAAAGTGATATCACGTGAGGAAATCCTAGAATATCAGGGTTTGGTCCGGCGTGTACCAGTCGCAGAAAATGTTATTGAATATGCTGTTGATTTGGTAAATGCAACTCGTCCAGGAGAAAATTCAAAAGACTTTATCAATGAATGGATTGATTGGGGTGCTGGCCCACGCGCTTCACAGTATTTGATTCTTGGAGCGAAGGCCAAGGCTGTCTTGGATAGCCGTCCCACTGCAGAAATCGATGATGTAAAAGCCTTAGCGTTACCTGTACTTCGCCATCGGGTTCTACCAAACTTCAATGCAGAAGCTGAAGGCATGAAAGTAAATGATATACTAAAAAAATTAATTGAAGAATAAAGTGGTCATATTTCGGAAAATAAAATGAATTCAATCGACAAACGAAAATACCTAGATCCGCTCATTGTAGCGAAAATAGATAACATGGCTCTCCGTGCCAGGTTAGTTGTTGAAGGATACTTAATAGGACAACATAAAAGTCCATATCATGGTTTCAGTGTTGAATTCGCTGAACACCGTGCCTATGGCCCTGGGGATGAAATCCGCCATATTGATTGGAAATTATATGGAAAAACAGATCGGTATTACGTAAAGCGATACGAGGAAGAAACAAATTTAAGATCTTATATCTTACTTGATACTAGTCAATCAATGACTTATGGAAGTGGTGCCATAACAAAACTAGAATACGGCAGCTACTTATCTGCTGCGCTAACTCATTTGATGCTCAATCAGAGAGATGCAATGGGCCTGGTCCTTTTCGATGAAAAAATTAGAAAATTTATTCCGCCACGCGCTGCACCTTCTCATGCTAATATCATTATGGGAGCCCTGGATAAAATTCAATCAGCAAATGATACCCAAATTCGTCCAACTTTAGATTATATGGCTGAACGGATTAAAAAACGGGGTTTGGTTATTCTGATTTCAGATCTACTGGATGATCCGGGCCAGGTATTGATGGGATTGAATCATTTCAGGCACAATAAACAGGAAATGATTGTTTTTCACTTATTGGACCGACAGGAACTTGAATTCCAATTTGGGAACCGAACTAAATTCCGTGACCTTGAAACGGATGAAACCATTACTACCGAACCATGGCATATTCGATCTGCCTACCAAGAATTAATTGAAATGCATCAACGTAAATACCGCTTAGGTTGCCGAAATCAGCGCATTGATTATGTCCCCTTGTTTACTGATCAGCCCCTTGATCAAGCGCTAAATAAATATTTAAATAAGCGGCAGAAAACAGGATAAAAAAATATTTAGGGGGGGGGAATTTTACCCGCCACGTGCCTTTGCTTTTTCATAATAACGCGTTGCTTCCTCAGGACGACCTTGTTGTATTAATGCACGCGCCATTCCTTTATAATGGTCAGGATTCTCTGGATCAAGTGCAATGCATTCACGATAAAATTTTGACGCCCGGCGCCATTTCTCAGCATTTTCAAATGTTTGTGCCATACCAGCTAATGCTTCTATATCCTCTGGGTTTAAATCGTAGGCAGACATGAAACTGTCTTCAGCATCCTGAAAATTATTTAATTGCATATTTAAAACACCGAGATTGAAATAGAGATCAGACTTCAGCATTTTATCTGTTTCTGTTTTAATTGCTTTTTCAAAAGTTTCAATTGATTTCTCTTTTTCATCCAATTCATAATACAATGTTGCCAATTGACGAATGGCATTGCTGTTGGATGGATCCAGGTCAGCAGCCTTTTCAATATAAGGAAGCGCCTCTTCTTTCTGCCCCACTCGAGAAAGTATCTGACTCAAAGCATAATTTGCGTGAAAATCATTGGGCATAACTTCAACTGCTTTTTTCCCATTTTGTACTGCCAAATCATTTTGTCCTAATTCCAAATAACTAGTTGCTAGGATTGAAAAAGATTGGCCTTCATTAGGATTAATCTCTCCAGATGTTTTAAATGCAGTAATTGCAGATTGAAGATCTGCCTTATCTCTTGATTGCCTATATTTATTATAATCTCCAACTCCTTTATTATACTGTTCCGCCCAAAACATGTTACGGTATTGTTCCGCGAATTCTCTAACTGGGCGACCAGTCAAAATTTTTGCATCGGGATCCATACTTAATGCACGTTCAAACATTTCATTCATTTGTACCCAATTGCCTTGCTTAGCATAAATATGGTAACCCAGTTGAATCGGGATTTCTGGATTATCCGGTTCTGCTTCAAGTGCTTTAACCAAATATTCCTCAGCTTGAGCCCAGTCTGCTTTCTCAATTCTCATTTTTGCAGTTGTGTATTCTGGAGAACTCCCACAGCCCCATACCATCAGGGAAATAAGTGAGGTCAATAATAATTGTTTATGAATTTTAATAATCATGAATTCCCCTATTTATTAACGTCTAATAATAGCCTGAGAAATTAGTAGAAGAGCAAAACCCTAGCAAGGATTTAGCGTATCCTATCTTGAAGGTAGATTTTTCTGCGTATTATCTCTTTTTTATCGGCCGCTATAATGGCATCTGTCCCAAAACCTTCTACACACAAAGAAGCTAAAACCGAAGCATTAATTAACGCTTCGTCCATAGTTTTCCCATCTGCAAGACAAGAAATAAAACCACCACCAAAAGTATCACCAGCACCAGTCGGATCTATAACTTTCTTTATTGGATAAGCATCAATTGTAATTTGAACCTTTTCTGAAAATAAAACGGCTCCCTTACTACCTTTTTTGATGACTACTGTTTGCGGGCCTTTATCTTGGAGTGCTCTAGCACATGAGTTTATTGTATCCTGCCCTGTGAGCATTGCTGCTTCACTTTCATTGATCAATAAAATATGTGAATTAGAAAGCACATTAATTAACCCATCAAGAGCAGTATTAATCCACAAATTCATTGTATCAACTACAATAAGAGCATCCGGATTCTTATTTTGGTCAATTACCAATTGTTGTAGATCGGGATGAATATTAGCCAGAAAGATATGAGAACAATTTTGGTTTGAAGGAGAAAGGATAGGATTAAAACTTTCAAATACACCTAATTCAGTATAAAGAGTATCACGATCATCCAAATTTTTATGATATCTTCCACCCCATCGAAAGGTTTTACCAGATACAATTTTTAGATCATTTAAATTATGAGCGTATTTTTCATAAAGGTCTATTCCTTTTTTTGGGAAATCATCTCCAATAACTCCCACTACTGAAACAGGGACCCTTTTGCTGGCTGCGATTAACGCATAGGTAGTTGAACCGCCTATCACGTTTTCTTTACGATCGTAGGGTGTTTCAATTAGATCCAGTGCAATGGATCCAACAATCAGTATTAAATCATTTGTCATAACGAAGATAATTTTAAATCTACTACTTAGCTTACTCCAAGTTTATAATAATTAAAATGTACAAAAATGTTTAAAACTTGCCCATTCATAAAAAGGCCATGTATATTCATTCACCATGGACTCAAAAACCTTTGCTATAATCACTGATGTGCATTCTAATGTGGAATCTTTGAAACATGCCATTTCAATTATTAATGATCGTAATGATATTGATCAACTCATTTGTCTTGGTGATTGCTTTGCCCTTGGGCCTGACCCAGTGAATACATTAAATATTTTGCAGTCGCTTTCAGGATGTATTTTTGTTCGTGGAAATCATGATCGCTACCTGCTAGAAAAATTATGGACCCAAGAACGGCCAAATCTTGAAGGAATGTCACCGGACGATCCAATATGTAAGGCAATTGTGGCCAATGAAGAATGGACTGCAAATGAATTGGGTGAAGATGGCGTGATATTTTGTTCGGCTATGCGTATTGCGCATCGTGAAATTGTGGGTAAAACTTTAGTTGAGTTTACCCATGCTTGGTATCAAAGAGATGACCAACCACCCTCTATGGATGAAGCCTTGGCCTGGCGAAACCATGTGGCCATAGCCCATCCGGAAATCAAACAATTTATTTTTGTACATGGCCACGTACACACACCTCGTAATGAAACTAAAGAAAATTTAACAATTCTTTGCCAAGGTGCCACAGGATTACCATTTGATGAAGATCCTCGTGGTGCTGTTGCGTTCCTTACCATAGGAGATTCATTTAATTGGGATGTAAATCGATATGATTATAATCAATCTGGTACTATTGATTTATTGGAAAAGCGCCAGCCGCCATTTTACCAAAATTTACAAAACACAGTTCGCTACGCTTCAATTCGAAACGACCTTTAAGGTCAAACGTTTTCTCCCTTAATTTCTTTATCTCAATAATCAAAATATCATGCCATATTTCGACCATTGCGCAACAACACCAATTCACCCGGATGTATTGGAAAAGATGTATACTGTATCAAAAAATCATTTTGGTAATCCATCCAGTACACACTCTTCTGGAAGAAAATCCAGAGCGATTATAGAAGAAGCTCGTTGCCAAATCGCATCAGCAATTAATTCTTCGCCTTCTGAGATTATTTTTACAGGCGGCGGTTCAGAAGCTAATAATATGGTTCTGTGGACACTGACACAAACTGAGAAAAAACACGTCATAACTTCTGCGATCGAGCATCCAGCTGTTTTAAAAGTACTTAATCACCTTGAACCACTGGGAATCACCTACTCTATTATTCCTGTAAATAATCATGGACGAGTTAATGCGGATAATTTAAAAAACGCAATTCGATCTGATACGGGATTGATTTCAATTATGATGGCCAATAATGAAGTAGGTTCAATTCAACCAATAATATCATTAATTGAAATAGCAAAATCTGCTGGAATCCCATTTCACTCAGATACGGTACAAGCGCTGGGTAAAATCGCTTTATCTGTTCAGGAAGTTGAAGCAGATTATATGAGTTTTTCAGCCCATAAACTCTATGGACCAAAAGGTGTCGGTTTTTTGTACAAAAGAAAGGATGCACCTCTTCATCCACTTGTCATTGGAGGTGGGCAGGAAAACAATTTTCGTGCCGGTACCGAAAATGTTCCTGGAATCGCAGGTATGGGTGAAGCTGTTCGGCTGGCATCGGAAAATTTAACCAAACATAAGGAACATGTTGAAAATTTGGAATCTACTTTTATTACCCAATTAAATCAGGAATGTGACAAGGTCATTATTAATGGGTGTCCAAATCATCATTTACCTGGTGTAATAAGTGCTTCCTTTCCTGGGAATCGAAGCGATATACTTTTGGCCAAGTTAGAACGAGAAAACATGGAAGTTTCCAGCGGTTCTGCCTGTGGCTCTGGGTCAATTCAACCTTCCGCTGTCTTGGAAGCAATTGGTATGCCTGAAGAACAAAATATATCTACCATACGAATCAGTTTTGGCCGAGAAAATACGGAAGAAGATGTGATTCGTCTGGCCAAAATACTTGGCTCAATAACCCATGGCTGAAACAATTATTGTTGGTATCAGTGGCGGAGTTGACAGTTCAGTCACAGCATTCCTGCTCAATAAACAGGGTTATAATGTTGAATGTATATTTATGAAAAACTGGGAAGGAGATGATGATAGTCAATGTGCCGCCGAGGAAGATTACAAAGATGCTCTTTCTGTTTGTGACCATCTAGATTTGCCGCTTCACAGCGTCAACTTTTCCAAGGAATATTGGGATGGCGTATTTCAATATTTTATTGATGAATATGCAAAAGGCCGTACCCCAAATCCCGATGTAATATGTAACCGTGAAATCAAATTTAAAGCTTTTTTGGATTATGCATTAGAATTAGGTGCCAAAAAGATTGCCACAGGCCATTACGCAAGGATTGAAAAATTCAATAGTCAATTTAAACTTCTCAAAGGTCTTGATCAGAGCAAAGATCAAAGTTATTTCCTTTACTTACTTGGGCAGGATGCGCTCTCAAAAAGTTCGTTTCCAATAGGGGAAATTGACAAAACTAATGTGCGGACAATAGCAAGAGATTCCGGTCTGGCAAATTATTCGAAAAAAGATAGTACTGGTGTCTGTTTTATCGGGGAACAAAAGTTTTTCAAAAATTTTCTGAAAAAATATATTCCCGCAGAACCGGGAATGATTGAAACAATCAATGGACAAGTTTGTGGTCAACATGATGGCTTGATGTATTACACCATGGGACAGCGCAAAGGGTTGGGTATTGGTGGTGGTTACGGCAAAATGGAAGCGCCATGGTTTGTTGCTGATAAAGATTTGAGTCGCAATCGTCTCATTATTGCTCAAGGTCACGATCATCCGGCACTTTTTCATCAGGAGTTAATAGCCAATCAAGTTCATTGGATTAGTGGGTCCCCTCCCGGCGAATTATCAGGCCTTTCTGCTAAAATCCGTTATCGCCAAGCAGACCAAAACTGTCAGATTACTCATATAACACAAGACCGTTGCACGGTGAAATTTGATCATCCTCAGTTCGCCATTACTCCTGGCCAATCCATTGTTTTCTATCAGGGTGATGAATGCCTTGGCGGCGCCATTATAGACGTTCGGAATTAATTCAAAATTCGCTGGAACAAATATATTCAATTCTTTGTATTTTAAGTATGCTTATGAAGCCTATCATTAAAGGAATTACGACACTGGTTGTTTTCTCGACTTTGGCGCTCTGTCAATTTCGTTCAGATGTGCCAACCCAGACCATTCCAGTGAACAGTCGTGGGTTATCCCATGCCCAGGGTTTGTCCATGCTTGACTTAAATCGGTTTTCCATGAATCACAGCTTTGGAATGAGTATGATGAGTTCCGGTGGTCAATCCATGAGCGTTGGCGCTTATACCAACCAAATGAATTATAGGTTGAGAGATAACTTAAGGCTTTCTACCCAGTTTAGTTTATCTTCACCTATGGGTGGTGTTAATCCTTATGCAAAAAATGGATTTGGCGGATCTCAGTTATACTATGGTGCCAGCTTAGATTATCAACCCCTAGAAAATTTATCTGTAAAATTCAGCATGGATAATTATCCCCGATACGGCTTTGCTAGACCATACTCTCGCCTATATCATAAGCGCTAGTGGCCAAGTTAAAACGTCGTAAATCAGCCAAGTTATTTTCAACACCCCGTAAAAAATCTCGGGGAAAAGCACAGCGGACAGGTTTAATCAATACTGCGATTGCTGTTATGTCTTTGTTATTGGTTGCTTTCATTTTTTCTTTTTCTGGAAAACAAACCCAAAGCGGTGTTCCAATAGAAGTTCGGTTTCCATCCCCTTCTGATACGCCCAAATTAGCAACTGAAATCTATGAAGCGAATCCTCTCATGGATGTTGAAATTGAAATTTTAAATGGCTGTGGCGAGCCAGGGTTAGCAGCAAAATTTTCACAATTATTAAGGAATAAACGTGTGGATGTAGTTCGTTCTGAAAATGCAGATCATTTTGAATATGAAAAAACCATGCTTATCCAAAGGAATGAAAATATCGATGGTATGAAATATGTTGCTGCCGTATTGGATTTCGATATTAATAACCCAGAAAAAGTAATGATGTCAGTTGACCCAAATGGGGATGTTGACCTGACCTTGATCATTGGAAAAGATTATTTATCGATTTCATCAATTCAATCCTATTTAAATAATTAACTTATTGCTTTGACAGAATCTTTACCTGCTTCTGTTGCCGCTTCTAGTGATTTGGCAACACAAATCGCACAGTTTGCACTTGATAAAAAAGCAGAACATATTCTTAGTTTTGATGTGACAAAACTTACGAGCATTACAGATTACTTTGTCATTTGTTCAGCCGATACGGATATTCAAGTGAAGGCCATTGCAGATTCTATTCGTAAAAATACAGATCATAAACCAATACGAATCGAAGGATATACACAATTGAATTGGGTTCTTTTAGATTATATTGATGTAATTGCACATATTTTTTGTACCACAGAACGAAATTACTATAATTTAGAGAGACTCTGGGCTGATGCCCCAACGTCTGAGTACACCGATGACAATTATATTACAACTGATTCAAGCACTGGCTGATTCTCTTTCTGCTCTTAGGTTTCCAGAGCAGAACATCAAACTATCTCCGCCCAATAACTTGGATTTTGGTGATCTCTCATCCAACATAGCTTTAACACTTGCTAAGGATCTAAAAAAGAATCCAATTCAGATTGCAAAGGATATCAAAGACACTTTGAAATTACCACAGGGTTTAATTGAAGAGGTCACTGTTACGCCACCGGGATTTCTTAATTTTAAAATTGGTCAAAACTATTATTATCAAACTCTAGCCCAAATTCTTTCAGATAAAAACTTTGGACGAGGGATTACAGGAAAAGGTAAAAAAGCCAATGTTGAATTTGTAAGTGCAAATCCAACTGGTCCACTCACAGTTGGTCACGGTAGACAGGCTGTTTTGGGTGATTGTGTCGCACGTATTTTAGAATGGAACAGTTACGATGTCACCAAAGAATACTATTATAACAATGCTGGCAGGCAAATGCGTATTTTAGGTCAATCTGTTGAAGCACGCTATTTCAATATTGAGCTCCCATCCGATGGATACCAAGGAGATTACATCATTGATATTGCTAAACTAATTCGTTCAGAAGAAGGTGATAATATTGAGCATGGTGATCCCATATTCCAAAAAAAGGCTGAAGAAATAATTTTTGAAGACATCAAAAAATCTCTCGAAAAATTAAGTATTCATCATGACGTTTTTTCCAATGAACAAACGTTCTATGATAATGGTTCAATTGACCAAACCATTTCTGATTTAAAAAACAAAGACCTAATCTATGAAGCTGATGGTGCAACATGGCTCAAAAGCACTGCAATTGGCATGGATGAGGACCGCGTTTTAATTAAAAGTACAGGAGAACCTACTTATCGCTTACCCGATATTGCTTATCATCGAAATAAACTTGAACGTGATTTCAATTTCATTGTCGATATTTTTGGCGCAGATCATATGGGCACCTATCCTGATATATTGGCTGCATTGAATGCTTTGGATTATGATACTGAAAATATCCGAGTCTTGATTCATCAATTTGTCACATTAATTAAGGATGGTGAAAAGGTGAAGATGTCCACTCGCAAAGCAGATTTTATTACGCTAGAAAAATTAACGAAAGAAATTGGCGCTGATGTGGTACGATACTTTTTTATTATGCGCGGAGTGAATTCTCATCTGAATTTTGATCTGGATCTGGCAGCCGATCAATCAGAAAAAAATCCGGTTTATTACTTACAGTATGCCTACGCAAGAATTTGCAATATTATAAAACATGGTGAATCTAAAGGCATTTCATATCAATCCGATTATGATGCAAAATTATTAAATTATCATGTTGAAATTAGGCTACTGAAAAAATTGGACCAGTTCCCAATAATTATAGAAAATTCCCTTCAATCACTTGAACCGCAAACCATCGCTAATTATCTACAGGATACAGCCAACTGTTTTCACAAATTCTATTCTGAGTGTCATGTTATTACTGATGATATAGATCTATCTAACGCACGTATTGCACTTGTCAGTGCAACGCAAACCGTTTTAGCTAACGGGTTGGATTTACTCGGGATTTCGGCTCCTGAAAAAATGTAACTATCTGCTTAAATCGATTCTGAACTGAAGTTCATGATCAATCGTAAAAAAATATTATAGATAAATTATAAAATTGGTGGAGGCGGGGAGAATCGAACTCCCGTCCGAAATAGAATCCCGGAAAACATCTACATGTATAGTCAAACGGATTTTGCTCACCCATAACTGCCCCATTGACACAGCCATTATGGGCAAAGTCTATTAAAGTTCTTATTCTGAAATCATAGACAACATTCAGAACCAGCCTATGAAATTGACGCCCTTAAATCTGGCCATAGGCGCACCAGATCCAGGACGGGCCAGCTTAATTAAGCAGCGGCCATGTAGCCGTAATCGGCATTTATGGTTTTTCCAGGTGATTTACGAGATGCCTGGACCTCGACATGCCATTTTCCACGATGCATATTCCGTCGAAACCGTTCGCCCCCATTGTCAAAAATCTTTGAGAATTTACTCCTAAAAAAGGAAATGCCGCAGAATCATCAAAAACTATGAAAACACTGCGGCTATTTTCCGAAATTAAGGCTCTGAACGCCAACCCAGAGCCCTATCACTTTCTCATTTGCCAACCTCTTTAATTCGAATTCATAAATGAATCCCTCCAAAGAGGTATAACAATATAATAGCACAGAAAAATTGAAGGCAATAGAGAATCTTAATATTTTCTAGAATTTTTTATTGCAACACCTAAAGTAATACTTTAAATATTAATTTTTCTTTTGTCGTCCCTTAATAAACAACATAATTTCATATTTAATTTTTGCCCGTGTAGCTCAGTTGGTAGAGCAGGTGACTCTTAATCACTTGGTCGGGGGTTCAAGTCCTCCCGCGGGCACAATATTTTAATCATATTGTTAAAACCTTAAGGTATAATTGATTTTTAAAGAACTGATTTTCGATACAGTAACTAAATCAAAATCAAATATTTGATCACCCACGCTGATCCAATTATGTGTATAAACCAAATAGACGTCACTCCCTGGACGAATGGTGTGTTGAAGTTTAGCAAAAAGTCCCAATGCATTGGATACATTATCATATTGTAGATTGCTGAAGATGGCAGTGCGTGGAGTAGGATAAATTCCTAATTCAAGATTGTATAATTCCGTATTAAAATTATTTCCACTCAATTTAACTTGATTTTTTTCATACTCGGTTTGAATATTAAATCCAGAAAATGGTTTTATCGAAAATTGAGTTTTTAAAGTTTGCTTTTCCCCAGTCCAAAAATCACCCGTTTGATATTCTAATTCTGTAGATATCATCCGTTTTTCTGATGTTTCAAATTTAAACTGAAATTCATCACTGCTATATTCTTTAACAGGGACAGTTATATCCTCATAAATGGTAAACGGTTTATCAAGATACTCTACCAGATTCACAATTTTGATTCCGACTACATCCTGACTTTCAAAGCGTATGTTAAATGGCGTTATTGTCGTTTCTTTCTTAAGCATATTATTATTGAGGTCGGTCATATATTCATATTGAACACCATATTCTATTTGTCGAATAAACTCATATTTCTCTGGACGAGGATGATAACTAAAACTAGGCTGTATACGTTTAAAACCGTTACGACGACTAAAACCCACTGCAGGGTTATACATTTCACCAAATTCCCGATAAGATACATGAGTACGGATAATATCATTTGGATAGGTTAATCTTAAGCCTCGCGTGGAAAGATCGGAAAAATTAAGATTGGGTTCATTTTTAGGTGCAGTGTGATATACAAGAAAAGCCTGAAACTGGAGATTTTTATCACCCATAAATTCAGAAGTTTTTAAATCTATATCTGCACCATAAAGGGTTTGATCCAATGCTGTAGAGTCTATTTTCATTTTACTAGGTGAACGATCTGTATAAACAAAGCCTAAATATGATTGTTTTAACAGAGCTCTTTTCACCCTGGCAACAGTAAAATTTTCGCCTGGTATATTTCCTAGAGGTTTGGTATTAGCTTGAATAAAACCGAGCTCATAATCCCCTACTTGGCCAGACAATCTACCGCCGTAGTTTATCGGTATTTGTTTGCCTTCGGATAAACCAATTCTTCGACTAAAAAATGGTGTTACATCATTTCGAGGCAAAAAAGAATAAACACCAGCACCTTCAAGGAAAAATCCACGTTTTTCAGCATACCTTAATGGAAAACGCGTTAAGTTTACACGACGCTGGTCTACTTCTGCTTCCGCAAAATCTGTATTATATGTTAATGACCCTTGCAGTCCTGAAGTAATGTTCATAGAAATATCAAAGCCTAAATCACTAAGATTATTCGTTTCTATATTTTCATCTACATCTATTTGTCGCCGGTTCATGCTAATATAGGGTTTTAATTCAATTCCTCTTCCCTGCTTCAAATTTTTCAGTCCTGTAAGATGACCTGCGTGAATCGGGGTTGTCAATTTTTTATTGCGCTGAAATCCATTCCACTTTGCATCTTCATTTTTTCTACGAACCGTACGCTGAAAATTGATTCCCCAGGTATCAAGGTTCGGATTAAAATTTAATGTGCGGAAGGGAATAACTACTTCTACAGACCAACCTTCAGGTACAATCACTACTCTTGCATCCCAGATCCCATTCCAGTCTTTATTTGTTCCCCAATAGGATTCACTACTAATAATAAGACCATCTCCCATAAGCCCGGCAGGGTTCACTTCAAAAAAGTAACCGGTGCGCCCATCGAGAAAGGTATCTAAAATCCACATAAAACGGTCATCGGTACGTAGGCTCTGATCCCTACGTTTCTGGTAAGCAAGAATTCCATCCGGGTTACTATCAAATAGCATGGCACCGATATAGAGATTATCTTCGTCATAAATAACATATACTTCTGTTTTTTCGGTACTGGGAGCTCCTTCAATTGGGTCTCGCTGGACAAAATCCTTGGCAGGCAAAACCATTTTCCATTCTGGTTCATTTAAAAATCCATCCAATTCAATTTTACCCGTGGATATTTGTTTTGTAATAATCACTCGCTTATCATTAGCTATATTTTCCTGAGAGAACGGTATTGCATTTAAAATGATAGAAACAACAATCAGAGTTGCGGATTTATAAAACGTAATAATTCTTTTTGGGATCATTTCTATTAAATGCGTTAATAACACATATTTATCTTTTGATATTTATTAAGATCACTTGCCCTGCGCCGACTGACAGGAACCTCCGATCGGCACATTCTGTTTTATATGATATGGGCGTTGATCTAGGGAGTGCTTCTCTTTTTATCTTTTTCTATTAAACGAACGCAATACAATCCGCTATACATATCTGTGAAAAAGATCAGCCCTTTGTAGGGGATTGTTCCCCATACATTGGGCGCGTTTGGAATATGACCTTTTTGGTGACCTGTTTGAAAGAAAGCAATTTCCCTACCCTGTCGGTATAGGTCGCCCATTAGCTCACCAGAAATATCCACAATTCTGAGACCTCCCTGGTAATAAGCTGCATAAAGGGTATCTCCTTTAATCCAATGGTTGTGAGACCCTGCTTCAGGGATATCATAAAGAGCCACTTCTTTTGGATTTTCAATATCAGTGAAGTCTAAAAAGTGAAACCCACCCCGGGGCATGTATGGCCTAGGTTTATTCGGATAACGCCAAGGAAACCATTCATCGCCAGTAACAATAAAAAATTTTCCAGTAGATTGGCTCTTAAATGGGAATGCTGCATGGTTATGACCATTGGGATCTATTAAATCTGCCAAATGGACTGGATTAGATGGACTGCCTTGACCAGCCTTCATCAATAAAGGATTGTATTGTATTTTATCTCTATTTTTTTCATTGAATTTTAATCCCCCTACATCGACAGCATGAACACCATCCGCCCAATTTGAGGAATAAGCAATTCCATCTTCTACCCATACATCATGAATACTATGCCCAGGTGTATTGAGCTCATATATACCAACACGGAAAGGGTTTCGCGGATCCTCAATATTAATGATATCATACTTGCGACCATTATTTACCGCATAAACATGGTCCTCATAAACATATACATTATGAACGCCGCCGGTCATATCATCATTAAATGCTGATAATATCTCCACATTATATGGATCAGATACATCGAGAATGACAAACCCATTCTTGCGAGTAGATGCCCCTTCACGACTGATCACTCCAATTTTACCATTTTCCGAAATTTTTACATCATTAACAGTCCGTGCATCTACTGTCACTGTATCGATGATTTTTAAATTGGAACGATCGGTTACATCCCAAAAATATGCTTCACCATTGGCACCCCATGTACCGGTAATGGCAAAATCTTTACCTTTATGTTTACCTATACCTGGCCAAAGCCATAAATCCGATGTATAAACATTTGAAATAAGGCCATGTCCAACTAATTCAATTTCTTTGTTTACCTGCCTAGGGACAACCTCGACTGTTTTGCGTGCAGAATAACCACTTGAATGAGCACTGATTGTATAAATGCCATCATTTTCCGCCACAAACCGGCCATCGGAGGATATTTGAGCTGAAGCCGGCAAGCCAATACCGTAATTTGCTTTACCTTTATATGAAAAATGGACAGGGACATCGGGTACAATCTGATTTCTCCGATCGTATGCTTTCACTTCAAAATGAAGTACATCGCCTGTTCGAATTTGATCTGTTTCAGTTGACATCGCTAAACGGCGTACAGGATTTTTTACAATACTCAACTCCAAAGACGCATTAATACCTTTTGTGGATGCGGTAATATTAATGACCCCTGGCTTTTTTGTTTTTAGTGTGCCGAGCGCATCAAATTCGGCTATTTTAGTATCAGAAACGGTTAAGGAAACATCTACATCTTTACGTAATAATTGAGCTTCATCATACACTTCTGTTTCAAATCGTTTTGAGGTACCTACATATAATTTCGATTCTGGATTTTTAAATGTGATATATTTTAATGGAGGCTTTGGCACTTCAACAATTGCTGAACCATATACACGATCTTCCCGCTTTACCGAAATGCTGCGCGTTCTTAATTTTAATTTACCTGGTTTATGGGGTTTTATTTTCACGTGCGCAATACCAGTGGAATCACTAATTCTTGGGGTTACCTCTAAGGATCTACGGGGTTGACCATATACAAAAAACGGGTTCTGAGATAGTTCTCCATTTGGACTTAATAACTTTATTGTAACCTCGGCAGTTTCACCGACATGTAGAAAAAATGAATCTGGTTCAAATTTAAATTGTAACGTGTCATTTGTTTCTTCCTGAGCACCCAAAAATGCCACTGTGATTACAATGAGCCATTTGATTTTTTTTATCATTTTCGCTCCTAATAATAATATGACCTGAATACTTAGAAATTTACTGCGGTATTTTTAATCAATTCTTAAATATTTTAATCCCAGGTACATTTGACATTAGTTTGTTCCAGCGGTAAACTCTTCTCCTTATAATACAGACATTTCTATAGCAGGAGGATTTATGAAAAACTTAGACCGTCGTCAATTTTTAGGTACTATCGCTAAGCCCGCAGCTGTGGCTTCGGTGGTAATGACTAATCCTACCCTGATGGCAAAAGCGCTTTCTAAAATAAAGAGTGCGACTGGCAATCCAAAAGATATCGCTAGGGACGAAAGTTACTGGCGTGAAATACAACAAGGGTACACTGCAGATCGTGGCCTTATTAATTTAAATAATGGAGGAGTAAGTCCTGCTCCTACTGTAGTTCAAGAGGCGCTAAAGCGCCATCTAGATTTTTCTAATACGTCTCCAGCATATTCAATGTGGCGAATCTTAGAGCCACAAAAAGAAACAGTTCGAAAAAGAATGGCTAGATTTTTTAATTGTGATACTGAAGAAATTGCACTAACAAGAAATGCCTCAGAGGGTTTACAAATCTGTCAAAATGGATTTGATCTGGAAGCGGGAGATGAAGTTCTTACAACTACTCAAGATTATGGACGGATGATTAGCACTTTTAAACAAAGAGAATGCCGTGATGGAATAGTAATGAAACAGTTCAAAATTCCCGTACCTGCGGAAAATGAAAATGAGATTGTAAGATTATTTGAAAAAAATATTACCCCAAAAACAAAACTTATTTTGATGTGCCATATGATAAATATTACTGGCCAAATACTTCCTGTAAAGAAGG
>Ga0315336_1000582_pt1 | contig 94813 bp, 84 predicted proteins | sample ASW5metaG_FD_204512 | JGI IMG/M metagenome (GOLD analysis project Ga0315336, IMG submission 204512) | Ammonia-oxidizing marine archaeal communities from Monterey Bay, California, United States - ASW #5 | ecosystem: Environmental > Aquatic > Marine > Intertidal zone | place: USA: California...
AGTGGCCAAAAGGCCTCTAAACCAAAGGGAAATTGAACGTCTTCGTAGCCTTGGCTACATTCGATGAGGATGACGATTCTCCGGTCCCTGGTCCGACTATAATTCCCATTCACGAAACACGCTAAGAGAATTGCCACCAGCGTCGACGTCGAGGAGAACCGAGATGCAGTTGATTATGTTCCGGGGTGTCGTCATCACTACAGTTGCCGCCACCGCACTGCTATATCCCACGTCAGGCGTGGCACAGCAAAACGTGGATTGGGACGCCGTAGAAATTTCAATCCACCACGTTGCTGGAAACGTTCATTATCTGCAGGGTCGCGGAGGCAACATCGGCCTCTCCATCGGCGAGGATGGGGTCGTCATGATCGACGACCAATTCGCTCCGTTGACGGATCGTATTGTTTCGGCCATTGCTGAAGTGTCTAACGGTGATATTCGCTTTCTTATCAACACTCACGTCCATCCTGACCACACTGGTGGAAACGAAAATCTTGGAAATATGGGAGTGGTGATCCTAGCGCACGATCGAGTCCGGGTGCGCCTGGCCAGTCAGCTACCTGAGGTCGCGCTCCCCGTGCTGACCTATAGCGACACCGTAACCATTCATCTCAACAGCGAGCAGGTACACGCCTTTCCAGTACCGCCAGCCCATACCGACGGCGATAGTTTTATTCAGTTTCGTGGGTCCAACGTTCTGCACCTCGGCGATGTGTTTCGAACGGTTGCCTTTCCGGTGATCGATACAAACAATGGTGGCACCCTGAAGGGTACAATCGACGCACTAGGTATAGCGATCGGCCTAGCAGGACCAGAAACCAAAATCATTCCCGGTCACGGTGTAGTATCCAGTCGTGAAGATGTCATGGAATTCCGAGACATGATTCTGGTAGTGGCCGACCGAGTAAGGACACTCATTTCGGAAGGCAAAACCTATGAGGAGACTGCCGCCGCTAATCCCACCGCTGAATACAATGACCAGTGGGGTGATCCAGCACGTTTTTTAACCGCGGTCTATCAGGAGTTGTCTGAAGACCAATAAGGCTATCTCCCGTGGGGAGTTTGCACAGACTAAGAAAGTGAGCCATGCGCAAAACACTCAATCTCGTTTTCAGCGTGACATTGATGACAGGCTTCGGCATCGCCATGATTCACGCCCAAGAAGACCCGGCAGCCAACGACGACGTCCGCACACTTGTCAGCCGACTGGAACTCGAGCAGTTTAAGACCACGCTCAAGGGTCTCACGGCGTTCGGTGACCGCCGTCAGGGCACCAAGAGGAATCGGGATGCCGTTGACTGGATTGAACAGCAACTCCAGTCTGTCGGCTGCACGACCACGGAACGAATCGATTACGTCTACGACCCGCCACCCAGAGAGGGAGGAGGAGGCCGTCGACGGCGCCCCAGCGTTGCTGAGATGAACCAGACCGACGGCACACCGACAGGCGGACGGATTGGCCGGAATGGCTCGGGACCTGGTGGAAGTTCCATCTTTGGCTACCGAGGTCGCACCGGTGTGACGAATGACCCTATGGCTCAACCCGATGAACGGCTTCGTGAGTTGAATAGTGAACCGGCAACAAACGGTCCACGCCAAGAGGTGTATTGCACAAAGATTGGAACGACTCACCCTGACGAGATGTACATCATCGGTGCGCACATGGATGGCCATGGGTGGGGAGAAGCAGCGAATGACGATGGCTCGGGCACCGCGCTCGTCATGGAGTTAGCCCGCATCTTCAACGCCCCGGACGTAGAAGTGGAACGGTCAATTCGCTTCGCACTGTGGAATAACGAAGAGACCGGTCTCAACGGTGCTCGTGCCTATGTCGAGCAAAGGCAAGACCTGCAAGGCCAAGAAAACCCGCCCGGTTCAGGTCGTTTCCCCGAACCTCGTTGGCTCGGGATGATTCAGCACGACATGATGATGTTCGACCATGGGCCACCGCGGGCAGACGGCACTGTCAGCCGCGACCAACGCCGTGAAGCTGACGTGAATATTGAATTCCAGTCGATAGCCGATTTAGTCGATGAAGCGCGTGAGTTGGCCTTCTTCTTCAAAGCAGCCAACGACGCCTACGCGACTGACTATCCCGCATCAGTCGGTCCGCATATGACCAATACAGATTCCACTCCGTTCATGAATCTCGTTCCAGCCATAAGTCTGCGCGAAAACGAGCGTGGCGCCCAGATTGGAGCCGGTTGGGACCCACACTGGCACCAGCCAACAGACGTCTTTTCGACCTTTAATGATGACGATTTTCGCCTCGGGTTGAACGCAGGGCAAACTACCCTAGCTGCCATTGCACAACTGACGGGCGCAAAGATTGTCGAACGGTGAGCTAATTCTGTGTCGACTATAGATTTATAGATTTAAATATAGTTACACTACACTGAGTTCCATACCGGGCCAGGTCCTAATCCGGTTACGCTGTGGCATCCTGCATGTCTGAGGCGCGAACGACGAAACGAGCTTTGGCCCTGCTAGGGCCGCTGGTGCTGTCCTGTGGCGTAAGCGCGCTCGTGGTTTCAGCCACCGCGCAGTCACTCACACCACGTCTCATCAGTAGCCATTCGAATAGCCCCACCCGACCGACTGAAGCGGCACAAAGTATCGTCGAAACCACCTGTGTCCGTTGCCACAATAACCGGGCAATGCGGGGCAACCTCTCACTTGAGAACTTCAAGGTATCTTTAGCCGCTGACAATACTGCGGTCGCAGAGAGGATGATCCGTAAACTCCGAACCGGAATGATGCCTCCACCGGGGGGCCGGCGACCGGCTGAAGCCGACCTCCTTGGCGTTGCCTCGTCCATGGAAGCGTTAATTGATGCACGTGCGGTGGTGAATCCGAATCCTGGCTGGAGGACCTTCCAGCGACTCAATCGTACTGAGTACTCGCGGTCGATTAAGGCCCTCCTAAAACTCGACGTGGACGCTGCCGAGTACCTACCTCCCGACACCAAGAGTGCAAACTTTGACAATATTGCTGACGCCCAATTACTTTCGCCGACGCTGATGAACAGCTACTTACATGCGGCCAGCGAAATCAGCCGCCTAGCCATCGGCGACCCAAACGCGACAGCCGCTGAAGCGACTTTCAAGGTCACGCGATGGGTCTCCCAGCGTGAACAAGTTGAAGGCGCACCTTACGGCACTCGAGGCGGACTCGCCGTCACGCACAACTTCCAGGCTGATGGGGACTACATTTTTAGAGTCTCGTTCCATCACGAGACCACTGGCGCGCTTTACGGAAGCGGCCGTGCCACACTCCATACATTGGAAGCTCCAGAGCAAATCGAGATTTCAGTCGACGGTGAGCGAGCCGCGGTACTCGAAATTGACCGGTGGATGCACGCTTCGGACCCAGGCGGCGTCAATCTCCTAACGGTGCCGATCGCCATCACCGCTGGCCCGCACCGGGTTGCAGCCGCGTTCATTCGCCGTTTTGAGGGGCCACTCCAAGATCTAATCTCGCCGCACGAGTGGTCCCTAGCTAGCACTAGTATTGCCGACGCATACGGATTCACCAGTCTTCCGCATCTCCGGGACATGGCCATTCGTGGTCCCTATGACCCAAGAGGGGTATCGGAAACGCCAAGCCGTCTCAAAATCTTCACCTGTAGACCTAACCTTCCGAGTGAGGAACTCGTCTGCGCTCAGGAGATCATTTCAACCCTAGCGACCGAGGCCTACCGTCGTCCACTTACCGCCGATAACCTCGATGCCCTGATGACACTCTACGAAGCTGGAGCGAGTCAGGGAGACTTTGAAACCGGTGTGCGAATGGCGCTCGAAGGAATCCTCGCGAGTCCTCATTTCGTCTTTCGCTTTGAGGAACCGCCTCAGACGCTAACCAACGATGCAGTGGCTTCAGACAGTTTTATCATTAACGATCTCGACCTTGCTTCCCGCCTGTCTTTCTTCCTGTGGGCCACTGGACCTGACACCGAGCTTCTACGCGTGGCAGCTGAAGGGCGCCTGTCTTCGTCAAGCGAACTCGAACGCCAAGTGCATCGGATGTTGGCGGACCCGCGAGCGGAAACTCTGGCTACACGGCTCGCAGCCCAATGGCTTCGACTACCCGATCTGGAAAAGATCCATCCTGACGTTCGGACTTATCCAGACTTTGACGAGCAACTCAAGTTCGCAATGCGGCGTGAGACCGAAATTTTCTTCCACAATCTGGTCCAAGAAGACCGAGGGCTAGTCGAGCTATTCACTGCTGACTATACATTCGTCAACGAGCGTCTGGCGAAGCACTATGGCATACCAGATGTGCGGGGTGATTCGTTCAGGCGGGTCTCACACGTGGACAACGCGCGGCACGGCATCCTCGGACACAGCAGTATCTTGACACTAACATCCCACGCAATCCGCACATCACCAGTCCTACGGGGCAAGTGGGTCATGGAAGTCCTATTGGGTAGTCCACCACCGCCACCACCGCCCGATGTACCTGAACTTGAAGAGACCACTGCCTCCGAGAATGGCCGATTACTTTCAGTGCGGGAACGAATGGAAGTGCATCGCTCGAACCCAGCATGCAATTCGTGCCACCGCATGATCGACCCGATCGGTTTAGCTCTTGAAAACTTCGACGTTACTGGTGCCTGGCGGATCAAGGACAGCGGCGCACCGATTGACGCTACAGGCCAATTGTACGACGGCACACCTCTCACCAGTCCCGTCGATCTCCGAAAAGCGTTGGTCCGTCGTCTTAAGCCCCTTGTCGGAACATTCACTGAAAACCTAATGACTTATGCCATTGGGCGGCGCCTCGAACACTACGACATGCCGACAGTGCGGAAGATCGGCAGTCTCGCTTCCAATCAGAACTATCGCATTTCATCGTTCGTTATCGGAGTCGTGAATAGTCAAGCATTTCGCATGAAGAACATGTCGCCCACCGCCCAAGCTGAATATCTAGGCGGGCAGCCCTAAGTGCCGTTATGGAGAGCGTGAGATGAGATTGATTACTGGTAAACACCTTCCCCGGCGTACATTCCTTCGCGGCATGGGAACCACGATAGCGCTGCCGTTTCTCGACGCGTTTGTGCCAGCAGGTACAGGCTGGACCCGAGGTCAAATGCACGCGATGCCCGACCCTGCTCGATTGGTCTGTATCGAAATTGTGCACGGTGCCGCAGGTAGTACCGAATACGGTGCATCGAAAAATCTTTGGGCCCCTGCGGCGGTAGGCAGTGATTTCGATCTGAGCCCGAGCGCAATGAGCCCACTTGAGTCATTTCGTGAGCACCTAACAATTATTAGCAACACGGACGTTAGAGCTGCCGAGGCGGTCATTCCAAAGGAGATCGGTGGTGATCACTTCCGGTCGAGTGCGACGTTCTTGACCCAGGCTCATCCGAAACAGACGGAGAGTTCTGACGTCCACGCTGGAACTTCGCTAGACCAGATGTACGCCCAAGCATTTGGGCAAGATACGCCAATTCCGTCAATGCAGTTCTGCATCGAGAACGTGGACCAAGCGGGCGGCTGCGCTTATGGATACTCGTGCGTTTACACCGACACGATTAGCTGGGCAGCTCCTAACGAACCACTGCCGATGATCCGCGACCCACGGCACGCGTTCGATCAGCTCTTCGGAGCAGGAGGTACGCAGGAGGCACGGGCCGAGCGCCGGCGCGCGCGTCGTAGCGTGCTCGACTTCATCACCGGAGAGGTTGCCGATCTACAACGGACACTTGACCCGAGCGATCGGCGACGGATGAACCGATACCTCCAGGATATCCGTGAAATCGAACGGCGGATTGAGCGGATTGAGGTTAGAAACACAAGCGGCGAGTTGCGCGAACTACCGGGTGCGCCGGCGGGAGTACCTGATTCGTTTGACGAGCACGTCAAGCTGATGTTTGACCTGCAGGCGTTAGCACTCGAATCAGACATGACGCGTGTTTTTTCGTTTAAACTCGGACGGGATGCCTCGAGCCGCGTCTACCCGGAAAGCGGGGTGACGAAAGGGTTCCATCCGTCATCGCATCACGGCGGACGAGAGAACAACATTGATGAATTCGCTCTCATTAACCACTATCACGTTAGCCTATTACCGTACTTCCTCGAAAAACTACGTAGTCTCGAGGAAGGTGAGGGGACGCTACTCGACAAGACGATGGTCATTTACGGTTCCCCGATGGGCGACCCCAACGTACATAATCACAAACGGTGCCCACTAATCGTAGTCGGAGGAGCGAACGGTCAGCTCGACGGTAATCTCCATTTGCGCGCCGAAGCCGGCACACCCATGGCAAACGTTATGCTCACACTGCTACAAAAGCTCGGACTCGAAGAAAAGGAACGGTTCGGCGATAGCACTGGTGCGTTCTCCCTCTCAGCCTGACCGCCTATGGAGACTTGGATGCGCAGGATTCGCCTTGCGATAGTGATTGGAATCGGCAGTATCTCGGCAGTCACCTGGGCAATCGCACCTGACTCGCCTGTTGCCGACGCGGCCATGGTGGGAGATGTTGAAACTGTGCGATCGCTGATCACCACGGGTGCTAACGTTGATACCGCACAGGGCGATGGCCTAACGGCTCTGCACTGGGCAGCAAGAAATGGTGATGTCGAGACTGTGGCTGTGCTGGTCGCAGCTGGCGCCAACCCTGCAGTAGTCACTCGAATCGGATCACACACACCTCTCCACGTCGCAAGTAAAGCTGGAAGAGGGGGCGTGATCAAAGCCCTACTAGCCGCAGGTTCCGACCCAAACGCCATGACAACAACCGGCGTCACCCCACTCCACTTATCCGCCGCGTCAGGTGATATCGAAGCAGTAAGGGCACTTCTACCCTACCAGGCCGACCTAAACGTGCGCGAGGCTGGGTGGGGACAGACTCCCTTGATGTTTGCGTCGGCAAGAAACCGCGTGGACGTAATCGAAGCACTACTGGAAGCGGGTGCCGATACCCGAATGACTGGCAAGGTAATCAACGTAACAACGCGCGATAAGGTGGACAGAGAGGACGCCCGTGCTCGGCGTGAACGTATCAGCAAGCTCCGCGATCAACTAATGGGAATCGAACGCCAAGAACCAGCCGCGGGGCAACCCGTGCCGGTGGCTGAGTCATCTTCCACTCCGAACAGTGCTTCAACACAGCCCGCTGAACAATTCGAGGCCTTAGCAATTGAGGTGGACCTACAGGAAGAACCAGAACCACTTGGCTATCCCGACCTCGTCGGAGCGCACGGCGGACTGACCGCACTACTGCTAGCCGCTAGGGAAGGTCACGTTGAAGCAACGCGGACATTACTTGCTGGGGGTGCCGATATCAATGGACAAAGCACCTCTGACCGAACTACTCCGATGCTCATGGCAACGATCAACGGACACTTTGACTTGGCGATGTATCTTCTCAACCAAGGAGCGGACCCGACCTTGGTGAGTGATGCAGGGGCAACGCCACTCTATGCCGCCCTCAATATGCACTGGGCGCCTAAGTCACGGCACCCGCAGCCGACCGACTATATGCAGCAGGAGACGTCGTACCTAACTCTGATGAAAGCAACCCTGAACGCTGGAGCAGATGTGAACGCTCGTTTGACAAAGTCGCTCTGGTACACGACCTATAACCGTGACTTGTTAGGTGTTGACCGGACTGGTGCGACACCGTTTTGGCGGGCGGCTTACGCGCTTGATTTGCGTGCAATGCGGATGCTCTTGCAGCATGGCGCTGACCCGACCCTGCCCACACTTAAGGTTCCCGGGCGCCGGCGGAGAGGTGACGACACGGATCATTCGGGTCTTCCGCCGATCCCGCTCGGCGGACCCGCTGTTTATCCAATCCATGCGGCGTCTGGTGTTGGTTACGGCGCAGGCTTTGCAGCAAACTCTCATCGACACGTACCAGGTGGCTGGATACCCACCGTGAAATTTCTCGTAGAGAACATGGGCGCTGACGTCAACGCCCGGGACCATCAGGGCTATACACCTGTACACCACGCCGCGTCGCGAGGTGACAACGAACTCATCGAGTATTTCGTTTCGAAGGGCGCTGAGGTCACTGCCGTAAGCCGCCGTGGTCACACAACCGCCGACTTGGCGAACGGGCCGGTCCAACGAACACAACCGTTTCCTCACACCATCGACCTTCTTGTTAATCTTGGTGCAACGAATAACAATCGCTGCGTCAGTTGCTAACTTCAATCCCTAGTAACAACATGCTGAAACAGTCGCGCGTATGAAGCGGCGAACTTTCTTGCAACTAGCAGGGGCAAGTGTCAGCGCTCCGCTCTTCGGTGGTGGCATAGAGCGGTTCGGTAGCGCTCCGTCCATTCAAACCTCACCCAGTCCAGAGGTTGTAGTCGTCGGTGCCGGGGCCTTTGGAGGTTGGACCGCCCTCTACCTTCGTGAGATGGGTCACTCTGTGAGGTTGGTCGACGCCTATGGTCCAGGTAACGCGCGCTCAAGTTCAGGCGGTGAAACCCGACAGATCAGAGCCAGTTACGGTGACCGAGAAATCTATTCGCGATGGGCAGTCGAAGCACTTACTCGATGGCAGGCACGTGAGGCAGAGTGGCGCCGACGCCTGCTCTATCCAACCGGACAGATCACCTTGAGTCAGGAGTGGACTAAAACACTGCAGGATACAAAGACAGTGCTTGATCGGCTCGGAGTCGAAAACGAGCGGGTCGAGCGAACCGAACTTGAGTACCGGTATCCGCAGTTCAATCTTGACGGTGTCTCCGTCGGCCATTGGGTTCCGAGCACCGGTGTGCTGAAGTGCCGCGAGGGATGCCTAGCCGTAGCTGATGCGTTCAGAGAAAAGGGCGGACAGTTCACACTAGCACGGGCGACACCCGAAAGCCGCGTCGGCGGGAGACTACAGACCATCACCCTCTCAACTGGTGAAACGATTGCAGCACAGACCTTTGTCTTCGCATGCGGCCCATGGCACGTAAAGATGTTTCCGGAGATTTTGGGAAACAGGCTTCGACTGAACCGACGGGCAATCTTCTTCGTAGGCACTCCCGACAGCGATCACCGGCTGTCCTTTCCCAACTGCCCAACCTTCGTGACCCGCGGTGTCTACGGCTTTCCCAACGTCGATGGGAAGGGATTAAAGCTAGGTCCCTACTGGGATTCTGGTTCACTGGACCCGGACACAGGTGACCGGACAGTTACACGCGACGAGATCCGACGGATTCATGAGTGGACCGGCGACGCATTTCCCTCCCTAGCTGGACAACCGCTACTAGAAACCCGCGTAAGCCCACGCACCAACAGCCTCGATGAACACTTTATCGTCGACCGGCATCCTGCTCTAGATAATGTCTGGTTGCTGGGCGCCGGTTCCGGCCACGGTTACAAGCACGGCATCATGCTTGGTGACTACGTCGCTCACCGCGTGACCGCTCAGGCAACCGACCCGTTGCTCGACGCAACGTTTAAACTAAAAGATGAGACGTTTGGTCCCTTGGGTTGACGAACTGAAAACACTACCTTCCTATCGCACAAGATGTAGTTCGGTCTGGCGCCGTAGCATCCAGCGCATTTCCCCATCCGGCGTAATTTCGGCTTCCTCTTCCAGCGCCATTCGTACTGGCTGGCCGTTCCACTCAGCTACTGGTGTCGTTACCTGGAGTTCCGTTGAGTACCACATATTTGCCAAGACAGGAACGTCTCCACGTCCAGGCACGGCCTCCTGGTAATCCCATAAGCCGATCAATGGACCCGCACCGTGCCCATGATCCCCGATTGGATGGGAGTACATCGTGCCGTTCAAACCCTCGGACCGCATTTGGCGCAACACTGCCAGGAGCACCTCATTACCGGTCATACCAACCTCAGTTTGATCCAAAAGGATGTCCTGTAAACGATTCGCCCGGGCGAGCGCTCGCTTTAATCCTTCGGGGGCGTCGGTCTCCCCATCAGGCAGAACATAAGCCATGTGCTGGGTGTCAGTGTTAAGCCCCATCGCTGTGATTCCGAAATCACAATGCAACACATCACCACGCTGGATAACCGGGTCGTCACCTAAGTCCTCTGCTGTCGAGTTACGACGCTGAACGCTGACTGATGGCTGGAACCAGGTGTGCAAACCAAGGTCGTTCACCCGCTGACGCATCCACCACACCACATCCTCAGTCGTGGTCACGCCAGGGGTAATAACCAGGTTCGAGAATGCCGCAGAAATGATTTCATGGACGAAGCCCTGCATCCGGCGATAGACCTGCGTCATACTCGGGACCCTCATCGCAAGATAGTCGATTGCCAGCCGTGGATTCCGTACCACTCGCGCCTCGAGGTCGGGGCCGAGCGCCGCTTGCATTTGCTCCCACTCACCCGCAGTAAGGCCGTCGGCAAAGTTGTGTTCATCAGATATGTTGACCGCAATGCTTCGAGGATTCCGTTCACGAACCAGTTGAGCAAAAAGTCGCCATTGGTCGGCACCCCATAACTCTGCTGTGTCACCAGTTGCAGTCGGAAGCTCAGTTCGGTAAGCCTCATACAACCCGCCGTTTGAGTCACCACCTAAGGCGATCCGCTCCAAGCCTTCGTCGCCACCCCGATCAAAGAAGACATAGATTGTCCGACGGCGAGCAGCGAACCTCGTCGGTGAAACGAGCGCGCGAAATACTGGGTCCTCGTTATACTCGCGCATCGATACGACCCACATGTCCACACCGTGTTCGCGCATAACCATCGGAAGGTTCGTTTCAAGCCGTTCCCTTAGCCAAGCCTGCTGGATGGAAACTTGCTCCCGGAGGGTGCCGAGGGGGCGAGAGGAAGCATAGGGCGTCGTCTGCTGGTCTCGAACAGATGGGTTCTCTCCGTGCGAGGTCTGAGGTAACCACAAAACTCCGACGGCTAGAGTGACAAGTAGAGGTGTGCGTAACATAAACAGATCTCCGAAAATAGGCGCGACTGGATAACGCCATTACCAATAGCGAGAAAACAACGCTACACAACTCAAATTATCGAGCTGCCTCCAGAGCCTCAGTCTACGCCTGACGACCAACCAAGGCGAGCCGATTGAACAATTCACACCGGTGAAGCAAAAGCAATGACGGACGAGATATGATAACGGATGCTTGGAGCCGAGTAGAGCGTGGATTGCTTGGGCCCCGGCTTCACTAGTCGGCATGTGAAAGATCAGGGAGGAAATGCGTGGGTATAACTCGAGCGACGCAACGATGGCTGCAAGCAGCAGGGATGGTGACCGTGGCTGCAGCACTGTGGATGACACCCACAGTGCTCGCCCAAGAACGGACACACTCAGGAACCGAGAATGGTGAATGGCGCTACTGGGGCGGGGATGCCGCCAGTTCACGATATTCACCCCTAGCTCAGGTCGACGCTGAAAACTTTGAGGACCTTGAAGTGCAGTGGGTGTGGAAGGGCGATAACTTCGGGCCCACTGTCGACAACATCCTTCGGTCTACTCCGCTCTACGTCAACGGGCGGCTTTACACCGTCGCTGGACAGCGTCGCACCGTTGTCGCCATTGACCCGGCCACGGGGGAAACGCTGTGGACCTTCCGCGAAGCGCCTACTAAGCGATGGGAAATGTCCATGCGGAAAAATTACGGTAAGGGCGTCGCCTATAACGAGGTGGATGGGCAGGGCCGGATCTACGTTGTGACACCAGCATTTTTTCTCCACGCTCTCGATCCGGACACCGGTCACCCAATCGAAAACTTCGGCGACAACGGCACCGTCGACCTCTTGGCCGACTTTGGCTATGAATACGACCCCTTTGATGGCATTCCGCCAGAGATTGGCTACATTACGAATTCATCTCCGCCTATCGTCGTGAATGACACGATTGTCGTCGGTAACGCGCATGAGCAGGGCTACCATCAATCCCGGCGGGAGAACGTGCCGGGACACATCCTGGCCTACGATGCGAAAACAGGCGCACACAAGTGGAAGTTCAACGTGATCCCGCAACCTGGGGAATTCGGTCACGACACCTGGGAAAGCGACGCCTGGTCCTATACCGGCAACGTTTCTGCTTGGGCACCACTATCAGCAGACCCCCAACTCGGCCTCGTGTACATTGTGACTGATCCGCCCACGAATGATCACTATGGCGGGTTTCATCCTGGCGACAACTTGTTCGCAACCTCCATCCTGGCGCTCGACGCCGAGACCGGCGAGCGACGGTGGCACTTTCAGACGGTTCACCACGACATTTGGAACTACGACAACCCTACCGCTCCGAGCTTACTGGACGTGATGATTGACGGAGAACGGGTGCCGATCTTGGTGCAGACCACAAAACAGTCATTCGCCTACGTTCTAAACCGTGAGACGGGGGAACCAATCTGGCCGATCGAAGAGCGGCCAGTGCCGGAATCACTGATTCCAAGCGAGCAGACTTCGCCTACCCAGCCATTCCCGACCAAACCGGCGGCCTACGAGATGCAAGGTATTACCGAGGACGACCTCATCGACTTCACGCCAGAATTGCGTCAACGCGCAATCGAAATTATGGCTGACTATCAGATGGGACCGCTCTTCAACCCGCCGCTTCACCGCGATAACGACCTTGGTAAGCGGTCCGCCATGCTGTGCCCTGGAGGCAACGGCGGCACGAACATCCCCGGTGGTACGGTTGTCGACCCAGAGACTGGCGTTCTCTACACCGCGTCTATCAAGTCGTGCGGGTCGCCGTTTCTGGTGCCCGGGGCAGAAGCTGATCTTCAGTATGAAAATCCAACCGGCACAACCCTGATGGCATGGGCAAGCAGCGGAATTAGCGCCGGCCCACGCGGTATACAGGGACTGCCGATTTTGAAGCCCCCTTACAGTCGCATCACGGCGATTGACATGAATACCGGCGATCATCTCTGGTTCATTCCAAACGGTGATACGCCAGATAACGTCGCGAATAATCGAGCGTTGCAGGGGATAGATATCCCCAACACGGGCAACCGAACACACGCCACCGCCTTGCTTACGAAGACGTTATTGATATACGCGGAAGGACGAGGTGGGCGACCACTACTCTACGCCAACGACAAGGCGACCGGTGAACGGCTCGGCACTGTGGAAATACCAGCGGCGACCAACACCGCGCTCATGACCTACATGCACGACGGTAAGCAGTACATTATTCTCCCAGTCGGAGGTCGAGGCTACTCCGGGTCGTTGGTCGCCATGGCTCTTCCATAGGCTTGAACATGAACTTAAATCTGACCGTTATACCGAGATGGAGACTCTCCCAGTCTCGGCTTCGTAATGTATTAACCGCAGGAATCAAGGAGGCTCAATGTATCTCGTATTTCGCTCACTGTTCGTTGTGTCGTTTCTCACTACCGTTTCATTCGGCCTAGCGGCCTGCAATACGCCCGTTGACGATAGCGTTGCAACAGTCGAGGAAGCTGCGGCGGAGGAATCTGCGGCGATGGAGGAAGGCGCTCTCGCGGCTGTGGTACTCAAGGACTGGGAAGACTTGAAGACCGCGATGATGGATTTCGGCGATGCAATGCCCGCCGAGAACTTCGACTTCAAACCCACAGACGAGCTTCGGAATTTCGGCGAGCAGCTCATGCATGTCGCGAGCGCCCACCTTTTCTACATGGGCAATCTTGACACCGACGCCGCTCGGCCGGACCTCGGAGAACCCGTCGAGAAAGCTGACGTCCTCCAAGCGTTAAGTGATTCGTTTGACTTCGGAACCGAGATTTTGAGCGGTCAGACCGACGCGTCGCTACGGGAAATGGTCGACGGCGGATACCTGGGCGAGTCGAACCGCGCGCGGATCGCCTATATGGCGATGATCCACACGCGGCAAGAGTACGGCGCCATGACGGTATACCTCCGACTTAACGACATTGTGCCACCGGCGAGCCGGTAGGTTCTGAGTGGAACCATAGATTTGGTTGCCGGAGCTGGATACTGTGTCCAGCTCCGGTTTTTTCTTGAACGCCCTGCCTAGATCAAAGAGTTAGCCTAGGCACCTAAACCTAGAAAGCATGACAGATGTTTTCGATTAGAACCTTCCCTCTCGTCATCCTACTTTTGCATTCCTCAATCACCATCATCAGTAGCCAATCAACAGGTCCGGATGGCGACCTCGCTCGCCGTTTAACCAACGGTGAAGTTATCTTTGGACTCTTTTCTGGTGACAAGACCGTTGAGCAGGGTGCACGCATGGCTGGTCATTCCGACCTCGATTTCGTGTTCTACTCGCTTGAACGAGGCCCGTTCGATCTCGAGCGCATGCAAGCGTACGTGGAAGGAATGTCGAACGCCGGTAAAGCCCATCCAACCCTTTTACGTATTCCGCCAATCCGTGCCGACCGTCAGGCTGCACACATTCGAACCGGCCTGGGTCTTGACGCCGGTGCGGTGGGTCTAGTGTTTCCTCATGTCGAATCAGCTGAAGACTCTAGGCTCGCCGTCGCGGCTGTACGCACCAGGGGCAAAACCTGGCCTGATTCTGACGCAGCACTCCTTAGCATGTTACTGATCGAAGACCAGGTCGGTGTCGACCACGTGCGTGAGATTGTTAGCACTCCAGGTGTCAGTATCGTCTCGCCCGGACCCGGTGACCTTCGGCAGGTCTATGAAGGAAACCTCGAAAAGGTTGAAAGCGCCATACAGACAGTCCTGGCTGCGTGCCTAGAGTTCGATGTGCCATGTGGAATCACGGCCGGAGTTGAAGACGTGGTCGATCGCATTACGCAAGGCTTTCGCGTCATCATTCTTACGACTCCCGAGGCACTCAGTATTGGCCGTCGTGCGGCCGGCCGGAATGGCGGTCAGTACTGAATCGGAGATGGCGCGACAGTGAAATTTGGCGTGGAAACTTCGGATGCAACCCTAAAAAGGCTGTCGTTCATTGGTTTCGTGAGAGAAGCGAAAATCAAGCAAAATAGGCAGTAGAGCTTTTCAGAGCCGACCAGTATCCTTATAATGTCGTGATCCTATAGAAACTTGCAGCTGAGGGGCAGGCCTGAGACGGTTGGACCAAGAATGCGAACGTTGAACCTAGGAATAGCACCATTCCTCGTCTTTGCCAGCGTGTTGGTAGCAGGCCAGCCAGTCCTGTTTGGCCAGAGCCAAACTTCTGGAACCAACACCCCGGACGCAGTGCTCGACGATCATTCAGAATCGGCCTCCCTCGTTGACCAGTATTGCCTCCGTTGCCATAACGACCGGGCCTTGCGCGGAAACCTGTCGCTTGCATCATTCGACGTTACTTCTCCTGAAAACAACGCTGAAGTGGCAGAGAAAATGATTCGGAAACTGACGGCTGGAATGATGCCACCCCCGGGCTCGCATCGACCAGACGAAGATCAAATTCGGGCCTTCATTGAGACGATGGTTCAGCAGATTGACGAAGTGGCTGCCGTCCAGCCGAATCCAGGTCGACGCACCTTCCAGCGACTCAATCGGGCTGAGTATGCACGAGCGGTTCGAGACCTTCTAACGATTGACGTGGACGTCAACGCCTTCCTACCACCAGACACAATGAGCCAGGGGTTCGACAATATCGCCGATGTGCAAAATCTCTCGGCAACGCTGCTTGAAGGCTACCTGCGTGCGGCCGATCACGTCAGCCGCCTTGCGGTCGGTGATACTGAGGCTTCCGCGAGCGAGACGACCTATAGGGTGCCACGAACAGCCTCGCAGCTCCGTCGCGTTGACGGCGCACCCTTTGGCACGCGAGGAGGCGTCGCGATCACCCACAATTTCCCCGCTGATGGTGACTATACTTTTGAAGTGAAACTGCACGTTGACGCAGTCGGGGTTCTCTTTGCTCGGGAATCCCTTCATCTTTTCGAGACGACGGCGCAGCACGAAGGCCAAATTGAGATCTCAGTGGACGGCGAACGGGTCGCGTTACTCCCTATCGACCCATTCATGCACGAAGCCGACCCGAATGGCGTCGCCATGGAAACCGAGCCGATTGCGATCAAGGCCGGTCCACGCAGAGTCGCCGCAGCGTTTCTCAAGCGGTTTGAAGGCCCGGTGGATGATCTGATGGGCCCGAATGAGCACAGCCTAGCTGATACAGATATCGGCACGGCTCGTGGCATTACCACAGTGCCTCACCTGCGACACTTCAACATCAGCGGGCCCTACAACGTCACAGGAGTCTCTGACACCCCAAGCCGACGGGCCATTTTCACTTGTCGGCCGATCTCGGCCGACGAAGAAGTTCCATGTGCCCAAGCGATCGTCTCTCGGCTGGCGGAACGGGCCTACCGACGTCCTGTTGACAACATCGACCTCAAAGGGCTGATGCGGTTCTTCGAACGTGGACGTTCTACTGGAGACTTCGAGGGCGGTATCCGCACAGCATTACAAGCATTGCTTGCCAATCCACAGTTCGTGTTCAGGTTTGAACGGCTTCCAGCGACTGAGCCTGCCGAGCGCGTCTATCAAATTAACCATATTGAGTTGGCGTCCCGGCTGTCCTTCTTCCTGTGGGGTTCGGTGCCGGACGAAGAGTTAATCGACCAGGCGATTCAAGGAGCCTTTGCGGACCCAGCCAAGCTCGAGCACCAAGTGCGCCGCATGCTGGCAGACCCTCGCGCCGAAGCGTTTGGCACTCGCTTCGCAGCACAGTATCTCCGACTGCAGGACCTTGAAAAGCTCCACCCTGATGCGGTGAGCTATCCCTACTACGACCAAACACTTGCCCGCTCGCTTCGTCGAGAGACCGAACTCTTTTTTGAACATCTTGTTCGTGACGATCGTAGCGTCCTCGACCTCCTAGACGCTGATTACTCGTTTGTTGACGAGCGAGTGGCGAAGCACTACGGCATTCCAAACATCACTGGCACACGCTTCCAGCGGGTCAGTCTACCTGACGAGCGCCGAGGTATACTGGGGCACGGTAGCATTCTGGCGTCGACCTCACTCGGCAATCGGACTTCGCCGGTGTTACGTGGGAAGTGGGTAATGGAAGTTCTCCTGGGCAGTCCACCACCACCACCGCCGGCCAATGTTCCTGAACTTGAGGAAACGAGTTCCGTGTCGGGCGAACGCCGACTTTCGGTTCGTGAGCGCATGGAAGAACACCGATCGAATCCGGCTTGCAGTTCTTGTCATCGGGTCATTGATCCGCTCGGTTTGGCCCTTGAGAACTATGACGTTACAGGCGCTTGGCGCATCAAAGATAGCGGCATACCAATCGACCCGTCCGGCGATCTCTACGACGGCACGCCGCTTAAAGGACCGGCAGATCTACGGAAGGCGCTCCTAAACCGCTCGCAGACCTTCCTTACAAGCTTCACGGAGAATCTTATGGCCTACGCTCTGGGCCGGCGTATCGAGTACTACGACCAACCGACGATCCGGAAAGTCATGCGGAACGCCGCGCAGCAAGATAATAGAATGTCAGCGTTCATTCTCGGTATTGTCAATAGCGCTCCGTTCCAGATGACCCAGACGGACGATGTAGTGTTCACTGAAGACGAAGCTTCGAGTGCGGGCTCAGACAGCGGCCAACACTGACCTGGACCAAGGAGACACAGGCGATGTACATCACTAAAAAACACCTTTCGCGACGTACAGTCCTCCGCGGTATGGGCGTATCGATGACCCTGCCATTGCTCGACGCCATGGTGCCAGCACGAACCCTTTGGGCACAGACTGCTCAGTCGAGCCCAACCCGGCTTGCAGCAATCGAGATGGTACACGGTTCGGCCGGCGCGACGAAGGTTGGCCTGGCCAAGAACCTGTGGTCACCAGCCGAGGCAGGTAGCAATTTCGACCTTACCCCGTCGAGCCTTCTACCGCTAGAGTCTGTCCGTGAGCACGTTACGATTATTAGCAACACGGATGTGCGCAACGCAGAAGCATTCACCGCTCCCGAGACCGGCGGCGACCACTTCCGTTCCAGTGCAACATTCCTGACCCAAGAACATCCCAAACAAACCGAAGGGTCTGATATTCACGTCGGCACCTCAATGGACCAATTGTACGCACAGCGGTTCGGCCAAGAGACGCCGATCCCCTCAATGCAATTGTGTATTGAGAATGTGGACCAATCCGGTGGCTGTGCCTACGGTTATGCCTGTGTATACACAGATACGATTAGCTGGGCGGCACCAACCGAGCCGCTTCCGATGATACGTGACCCACGGGTAGCCTTTGACCAACTTTTCGGCGCTGGTGGAACAGCCGAGGAGCGTGCCGCGCGACGCCGCACCGACAGCAGTATTCTCGACTGGATAACTGATGAAGTAGCCCGACTCAAACAAAATCTGGGACCAACCGACCGTAACCGGTTGAATGATTACCTCGACGACGTGCGCGAGATCGAGCGCCGTATCCAGAGAATCGAGTTGCAGAATACGAGTGGAGAGCCGCGCGACCTACCTGAAGCACCGATTGGTGTACCGGACTCATTCCGTGAACATGTCGAGGTCATGTTCGACTTACAGGCTCTTGCTTTTATGTCAGACCTGACGCGCGTGTTCTCATTCAAGATGGGCCGTGATGCCTCAGGGCGAGCCTATCCGGAAAGCGGCACAACACGCGGATTCCACCCTGCGTCCCACCATGGGGAGCGCGAAGCTCGCGTCCTGGAATTCGCAACAATCAACACCTACCATGTCAGTTTGATTCCGTATTTCCTGAACAAATTGAGCAACACGCCCGACGGTGATGGAACCCTCCTAGATCGGATGATGATCATCTACGGGTCGCCGATGGGCAACTCCAACGTCCACAACCACAAGCGCTGCCCGCTGTTCCTTGCCGGTCATGCAAACGGCCAGATCAAGGGAAATCTCCATATCATCACAGAGGACCGCACGCCGATGGCCAACGTCATGTTGACATTGCTTCATAAGCTCGGGCTCGATGATTTAGAGAGCTTCGGTGATAGCACAGGCACGTTGGCAATCTGAGCAAGCGAAGAGCGAAACCAGAAGGCACGGTGGAGGGCTCAATGCTATGTAAACGGACTCTTAGCGGTTTAGCTGTAATTACCGTCGCAGTATTCTGCCTGCCGCTGCTCGCCGCAGTCGAATCTCCGGTGGCGGATGCGGCAATGCATAGTGACATCGAGACAATTCGAAGCCTCCTGAAAGACGGCGTTGATGCCAACACTGCACAGGGTGATGGCATGACCGCTTTACACTGGACTGCTGTAAATGGTGACCTCGATGCCGCCAAAATGCTTTTATATGCCGGTGGCAACCTCAGGGCAACAACCCGACTTAACCGCTACACTCCGCTCCACTTAGCTAGCCAGCATGGTTGGGCGGATCTCGTTGAGGTGCTTCTCAATGCTGGCTCAGACGTTCACGCCAACACGACAAGCGGTGCCACAGCGCTTATGCTGGCATCTGCCTCAGGCTCGGCAGCAGCTGTGTCTGCGCTCATTCAGCATGACGCAGATGTGAACGCCCAGGAATCGGGGCGTGGCGAGACCGCCTTAATGTTCGCTGCTGCCTACGATCGCTCGGCGGTCATTGACGTCCTCCTGCGCCATGATGCTGACCCGACCATCACATCAAACGTGCTGGACGTCGTCGAGATTGACAAAGAATTTCAGTCTGCGCGGCGGGAGCGCGAGGAGCGAGTAGAAGCTGAGCGCAAGGCTCTAGTCGAAGCAGCGCTGGCCAACAATCCGGAGATTGCCTCAAACGAAAATAAGGCTGACTCTCCTGCCGAGGAAGAAAAAGAGGGCGAGACTGGCCGCCCGAACCTATTTAAACGGTTCTTCGCATGGATTATTCCAGGGGGCGGCAAAAGCGAAGAGGAACCCTCGCGACCACCAACATCCTCGCGGCTCTCTTTTGCTCAGCTCGTAGGAACACAGGGCGGCATGACGCCCTTGCTCTTCGCTGTCCGTCAAGGCCATGCCGCATCAGTTAAAACCTTCCTCGCTGGAGGCGCCGATATCAATGGCCAGTCAGGTGACGGGACAACACCACTGCTGATCGCGACGATTAACGGCCATTTTGATCTTGCGAAGGACCTACTCGACCAAGGAGCAGACCCGACCATCGCTAGTGACGCTGGTGCGACCCCTCTTTACGCTGCCGTTAACATGCAGTACGCACCACGAACCCTTTACCCACAGCCGACAGCCTTCCGCCAGCAGCACGTGACCCATTTGGAATTAATGGAAGCGTTTATGGCAGCGGGCGCGGATGTGAACGCGCGCCTGAAGAAAAAAATCTGGTACTCAGGTTTCAATTTTGATCTATCGAACGTCAATGAAACTGGAGCCACTCCATTTTGGCGCGCCGCTTACGCCAGCGATGTTGAAGCGATGCGTCTATTACTCGCCTGGGGCGGCAATCCCAAAGTCCCAACCCAAAAGACCCCCAGGCGGCGGCGTAGTTCTGACCCTGAAGAAGACCCCTCTGGACTTCCCCCGGTGCCACTCGGCGGACCAGCGGTAACGCCGCTTCAAGCTGCTGCCGGCGTCGGGTACGGATTCGGGTTCGCTGCTAATTCACACCAGTTCCATCCTGGCGGCATGCTGCGTGCTGTTAAGTTTTTGGTTGAGGAACTTGAGGTGGACGTGAACGAGCGAGACCACGATGGCTACTCCGCAATGCACCACGCTGCAGCCCGTGGGGACAACGAGATGATCGAATACCTGGTCTCGAAAGGAGCTGACGCAACATTTATCAGCCGACGGGGCCAGTCGACGATTGACATGGCAAACGGACCCATCCAACGGGTCGAGCCGTTCCCAGAAACCATGGCGCTCCTAGAAAGGCTTGGCGCCGTTAACAACCACAACTGCGTCTCTTGCTAGCGTCGTCTTGGCCCTGGCGTGGCGTTCCAAGCCACATCGATTGCAATCTTGAGGTAGACTGATTCATCGCCCGCGGGCATTACGCCGCGCGGACCCAATTATTGTTTTACGAGGATTACGATTATGACTAATTTCCGACCACTATTCGTCGCGACCACAATCGTGGGCGTCGGCCTTTTCGCATCAGCTGGCTGCACCACGACAGAGGACACCAACACCGCGGAGGAAACCAGTGCCACTCAGGAAGCCGAAGCGATCCAGGACACTACAATGTCCTTTTTCATCACCAGTGTTGGCCCAGGTGATGGGGCGAACCTCGGCGGTCTTGACGGCGCTGACGTACACTGCCAGGCGCTCGCTGAAGCAGCTGGCAGCACCGGTCTGACCTGGCGCGCATATCTGAGTCAGGGCGCTTCCGACGACCAACCGGCAATTAATGCCCGCGATCGGATCGGAAGTGGTCCGTGGTACAACTCCAACGGAGTGGAAGTCGCCTCAAGTGTCAGCGATCTACACAGTGCCAACAACGAGCTGAGTAAAGAAAACAGTATCAGCGAGTCGGGTGAACTTATTAACGGGCGTGGCGATGACCCCAATAAGCACGACGTGTTGACTGGTTCGCAACTTGATGGGACGGCTTTCTCGGATGGTGAAGATCACACCTGTGGTAATTGGATGAGCAACGGAGAGGGTAGCGCTCAAGTAGGTCATCACGATCGTCAAGGTGGTGGCGACAATCCGACTTCTTGGAACGCGGCACATGCCAGCCGGGGTTGCAGCCAAGACGATCTAATCGGCACGGGGGGGGACGGACTGTATTACTGCTTCGCGACCAACTAATGCAGGACTCGAATACAGAATCGAGCACCGTCGCGAAACTCGATACTCCTAAAGATGCCTGGCGCCAGTTACTCTCGACTGAGGGTTGTCGGGTAGTAGTTGACGAAGGGACTGAGCCAGCGTTTTCGAGTTCGCTCAACACAGAGACGCGTGTCGGTACGTTTTTATGCGCTGCGTGCTTCCTACCGCTCTTCGAATCAACCTCGAAGTTCGATAGTGGTACAGGCTGGCCAAGCTTCTATTCCGCAATTGAAGGCCACGTAGAAACGAAGCGTGATTTCAAGTTGGTCCTACCAAGGACTGAGTATCATTGTGTGAGGTGTGGGGGCCATCAAGGGCACGTCTTTTCTGATGGTCCAGAGCCGACCGGGCAGCGCTATTGCAACAATGGTGTGGCGCTCCGGTTTGTCCAAGACAGCGAGACATTGCCTGAGCTTCGCGATGGTGGTGTCTCAGTGGAGCGAGATAGCTAGCTAGGGGGCCACACTGCTGGGCAGGTGGAGCGCTGAAACGAACGGCCGACACTGGCCACTGCGCGCCCACGCCTTCATCACCTCGATATCAAGGGACATGGCACGGTCCCGAACGTAGCTTGGTACAAGGTTCCGTATAGCTTCGATCACTCGCTTAAGCGGTTGGGCCGTCTGAAGCGGGTGATGGTGCTCAACACCTTGCGCCGCGGCTAACAACTCGATTGCCACGATTCCAGCGGTGTTATCAGCCATCTCAGACAGCCGGCGTCCTGCGAAGGTCGCCATGCTCACATGGTCCTCCTGATTCGCTGAGGTTGGGAGCGAATCAACACTTGCCGGGTGCGCGAGGGACTTGTTCTCTGACGCCAATGCCGCCGCGGTAACATGCGCAACCATAAAACCTGAGTCGACCCCACTATGCTCAGTTAGAAACGGTGGTAATCCACTGAGGTTCGCATCAACGAGAAGCGCAATCCGCCGTTCCGAGAGCGCGCCGATCTCGGCCACAGCAATCGCCAACATGTCGGCGGCTATGGCGACCGGCTCCGCGTGGAAGTTCCCTCCTGACAGCACATCGTCGGTCTCCGCAAACACCAGCGGATTGTCTGTCACTGCATTCGCTTCGGTTTCAAGGATTCCCGCCGCCGATGACATGACGTCCAGGCAAGCACCCATTACCTGAGGCTGGCATCTCAGTGAATAGGGGTCCTGAACCCGACCACAGTCACGGTGGGATTCATGAATCGCGCTATCCCGGAGAAGCGCTCGGAGGACGGACGCTACAAGGATCTGTCCATGTTGGCCACGGGCAAGTTGTATCCGCTCATCGAACGGAACAACGCTCCCTCGCACTGCATCAACGCTTAGAGCACCAGAAAGGATCGCAGCAGCAAAAAGATCTTCAATCGCGAACAGTCCAGTCAATGCTAACGACGTCGAAACCTGCGTCCCATTAACTAAAGCCAAACCTTCCTTCGCCATAAGTTCAATCGGCTTGATTCCAGCGGCGGCCAGGCCCTCGCTTGCCGGGAGCACCTCGCCTTGGTACCTGACACGCCCTTCACCGATCAGCGCTCCGGCCAAGTGAGCCAGCGGCGCAAGATCGCCAGAAGCACCTACCGAGCCCTTCGAAGGGATAAGGGGATAGACTTCGTAGTCGAGCATTTGCATCAACGTATCAACTAGCACACTTCTGACGCCAGACCGGCCACGCGCCAACGCGAGCACCTTCAGCATAAGTACGAGCCGTACAACTCCATCATCGAGTGGAGTACCAACCCCCACGGAATGTGATCTGACAAGATTCGTTTGGAGCTCCCTCAGACGGTCAGGGTCAACAACCGTCTGCGCCAACTGTCCAAAGCCAGTGTTAATCCCGTAGGTCACTCGCTGGTCACGCACAATCCTTGCCACCGTCGCTTCAGCAGCATCGATAGCCACACGCACCTCGGCACCCAATTTAAGCCGCACAGGCCCACAGTAGACCTGACGTAGCTCCGCGAGACCGACCCGAACGCTTGGATCCAATAACTCAATCGTGCGTGACTTACTCCTAGGGTTGCTCATACCTCAGACCCCTGGTTGGCAGCAGAGTCAATCATCGGCAGTACTAGTCCGTACTCGCGCGCGCACGCAATTGCTTCGGGATACCCAGCGTCAGCATGTCGCATGACTCCACTCGCCGGGTCATTCCACAGCACACGCTCGATCCGGCGTGCGGCGTCTGCCGTGCCATCGCAAACGATGACCAAACCGGCGTGCTGTGAATAGCCGATGCCCACGCCGCCGCCGTGGTGAAACGAAACCCAGGTTGCACCACTCGCCGTATTCAACAGTGCATTAAGCAGCGGCCAATCCGATACGGCATCCGACCCATCCCGCATCGCCTCTGTCTCACGGTTCGGGCTGGCAACCGAGCCTCCATCCAGGTGGTCTCTCCCAATCACGACCGGGGCACACAACTCACCCGACGCTACCATCTCGTTGAACGCCAAGCCCAGGCGGTGTCGCTGCCCAAGACCAACCCAACAGATTCTCGCTGGCAAACCTTGAAACTCGATCCGGCTACGTGCCATGTCTAGCCAGTTATGCAGGTGCGCGTCGTTTGGAATCAACTCTTTCACCCGTTGATCAGTCTTGTATATGTCCTCGGGATCGCCAGAAAGTGCGGCCCACCGAAACGGGCCGACACCTCGACAAAAGAGTGGCCGAATGTAGGCTGGTACAAAGCCTGGAAATGCAAAGGCGCGATTACAGCCCCCATCAAGTGCCATTTGCCTAATATTGTTACCGTAATCAAAAGTTGGAATCCCCATGTCGTGGAAAGCGACCATGGCATTGACGTGGTCAACCATCGAGGCAATCGCCGCCTGCTTCACAGTCGACGGGTCGCTTTTCTGCCTTTCGGCCCATTGTTCAAGTGTCCACGCCGCCGGTAAATACCCGTTGAGCGGATCGTGAGCCGAAGTTTGATCAGTGACTGCATCCGGTCTCACGCCACGATTAACGAGCTCTGGCAATATCTCCGAAGCATTCCCCACTAAACCAACCGAAACCGTTTCACGTCGGCCGACCGCTTCTTCCACGATCGACAGCGCCTCATCCAGATCCTTTGCACACCGATCGAGATAACCTGTCGCCAGACGACGTTTTATCCGGTCGTAACGACATTCGATCGCCAACATGGACGCACCCGCCATGGTCGCCGCGAGCGGTTGCGCACCGCCCATCCCGCCGAGGCCGGCCGTCAGAATCCAGCGTCCGCTGAGGTCACCACCGAAGTGCTGGCGTCCCATTTCAATGAACGTCTCATAGGTCCCCTGAACAATTCCCTGACTACCTATGTAGATCCAGGAGCCTGCTGTCATCTGACCGAACATCATCAGACCTTGTCGATCGAGTTCGTGGAATTGTTCCCACGTGGCCCAGTGGGGCACCAGATTGGAATTCGCGATGAGTACACGTGGAGCATCAGCGTGCGTCTTGAAAACCCCTACTGGCTTTCCCGACTGTACGAGCAACGTTTCATCTGTAGCCAGCGCCTTCAGGGTTTCGACGATCTGGGCGTAGCAAGGCCAGTTTCGAGCCGCTCGGCCAATCCCACCGTAAACCACTAGGTCGTCTGGTCGCTCGGCAACATCGGGGTCGAGGTTATTCATAAGCATTCGCAAGGGCGCCTCGGTCTGCCACGACCGCGCGCTCAGTCTAGTTCCCCTTGGTGCGCGAATTGCCGCTCGTTCACCAGGTGATTGTTCGAATGTCATACCTCACCTCGTCTTTGCTTGAACATGCGTTCCACCAACAAGCCGCAGCTGGCCTCGGCTAGGTGCCATCGGTGCAAATCGACCGCCCAATCGATAGCGTGATCCCGGATGATACAAGCGCGCCGTCGACGCAAGTGAGTCCCTCGCCCACACCCAACGAAGCAAAACTAAACAGGGCTCCCCGACCGGCATCTTTAATAACCGCCTCACCCGGGGAGGCGGTATGACCGCGTGAACGACGTGCTCCACTTCTTGAATTGGCGCCACGTGGGCTAGGTACTCACTAGCAGTAGTCTTAGTAAAATCCAGCGAGAGATAATCAGGCACAGCCTGGGGATTGACGTAGCGTTCCTCAAGCTGCACCGGCAGGCTGTTCTCAGCGTGTACGATTACGGAATGAAACATAGACCGTCCAGGCGGCAGGTCGAACGTTCGCGCCGCCTCGCTACCAAGTGGAACCTCGGATAGCTCCACTACCCGTGAATCGTGATGGCCACCACGGGCCCGAATATCATCAGCGATATTACGCAACTCCAGCGGGTGAGCCTGTGCGGGCGTCGCCACAAACGACCCGACACCTGCAACCCGGACAACCCTACCTTCAACCGATAGTTCTCGAATCGCACGATTGACCGTCATGCGTGAGACCTTAAACAGCTTGGTTAACTCGTGTTCCGATGGGATCCGTTCCCCGGATTTCAGTCGATCGGAATCGATTTGGTCGAGTACGTGCCGCTTAATTGCTTCATATAAGGGCACCGGCGAGCGAGATTTTTTTTGCATTAGTAATCCGCCACTTCTCTCCGAAGATAGCTCATCGAAGACGAGTAACCACTTCTCGATACCGTTCTGCGATTTCCGCTTCGAGACGGTGATGACCATCACGGATCACCCAATCGCCACCAACCATCACATGTCTGACCGGATTCTCACCCGCTGCAAAGATCCAACTATCAATCAATGCGTCACCACGCCGCGCCGTTAGACTCGGATGATCACCGTCTAATAAGACGATATCGGCCCGGCAACCTTGAGAAATCGAACCGATGGGACGACCCAGGGCTTGGGCACCGCCAGCCAACGCTCCCCGCCACAATTCGGCTCCCACATGACGAGGGCCAGTAGTATCACCTCGCCCACGAACCCGGCGACCAGTGACGACCCGTTGTCCGTACTCAAGACACTGCAGTTCCGCAACTGGTCCGACCGAGATATTGCTATCTGACCCAATGCCAAAACGTCCTCCGGCCGCCGAAAAAGCATCGAACGAAAATACACCGTCTGCAAGGTTAGCTTCGGTCGTTGGACAGAGCCCTACAACCGCTCCGGAGCCAGCCAGTTCCTTGATCTCCTGGTCGTCCGCATGCGTCGCGTGGATCAGACACCAGTTCCGATCAATACCAATCTCATTGAGGAGCCAAGCTGCTGGCCGCACGCCCATCGCTTCCATGCAAGCTTCGACTTCACCAACCTGTTCAGAGACGTGAATATGCCGAGGCGCTGAACTATCGTGAGTCTTAATGGCTTCCTGGAGCAGGTCTGGCGGAACCGCGCGTAGGCTATGGAAAGCTGTCCCAACCCGGGCGTTCGGCAACTCCTCACAAACCCGACTACTGCCCTTGACAATCGCCTGCCAACTCTCAAGCGTGTTGACGAAACGGCGCTGTTCGGACCGTGGAGTTGGATTGTCGAAACCAGCTCTCACATACAACACAGGAAGGTGCGTAATACCGATACCGACCTTAGCGGCTGTCCGGAGTACGCTCACAGACATGCGCGCTGAGTCGTCATACGGTGATCCGTCCGGTTGATGGTGAAGGTAGTGAAATTCACCAACGGCTGTATACCCGGACCGCAGCATTTCAACATAGACCTGAGCCGCAACCGACTCTAGGTCCTCTGATGCGATTTGGTTCGCGAATCGGTACATTACCTCCCGCCAGGACCAGAAATCTGAACCGGACGAACCCGATTCGGCCAGACCGGCCATTACGCGCTGGAAAACGTGCGAATGGAGATTCGGCATCCCCGGCACAGCATGACCACCCGGCGATTCCCCATCGCTGAGCTTCGCATCCGGTGTAACCGAGACGATGTCGCCACTCGCATCAATTTCCACGAGCACCGACTCTCGCCAGCCGTCAGGAAGTAGCGCCGATTCAAGGATCAAACGTTTCGCACCTAACATATACAGACCTGTATATACATGCTACCATGTCCAACGAAGTCAGCAATAACACCATGCTGAAATGGGACGAACTCTGGCTCGATGCCCATCTCGCAACGATGACGGGCGCTCCTTCGGAAGCAACCGACGAGCCTTACGGTGCAATTTCTGACGGTGTCATAGCCACAGTAGGTGACCGTATCGCCTGGGTCGGACACCGAGCAGACTTACCTGCCCAACCCGAGCATCTCGCCCGTAATGTCACCTCGCTCAACTCCGCCTGGGTCACACCGGGTTTAATTGACTGCCATACCCACTTAGTCTTCGGTGGCCATCGCGCTGGTGAATTCGAACAACGACTGAAAGGTGAGAGCTATGAAACAATTGCCCGCCGGGGGGGCGGCATCCTGAGCACAGTCGAGACTACGCGTGCTGCTACCGAGACTGAACTCACCGCCGCTGCAACCTCTCGCCTCGCCTCGCTGTATGCCGAGGGCGTGACGACTGTCGAGATTAAGTCCGGATACGGCCTGGACCTAGACACCGAATTAAGAATGCTCCGTGCCATCCGTCGAGTTGCTGACATATTTCCTGGCACAGTAAAAGCAACTTTTCTTGGCGCTCACACAGTGCCACGTGAGTACGAGGGCCGTCCTGACGACTACGTCGACGTGGTCTGTCACCAAATGCTGCCACAGGTCGTCAAGGCTGGCATGGCTGATGCCGTCGACGTCTTTTGCGAACGAATCGCCTTCACCCCGGCTCAGACCGCTAGGATTTTTGAGGCAGCACGCGCTGCACACTTGCGGGTAAAGCTGCACGCCGACCAACTTTCCGATTCTGGAGGTGCGGCACTCGCTGCGCGATTCGGTGCACTCTCTGCCGACCATTTGGAACACGCTAACCAACCTGGCATTCAGGCAATGGCTCAAGCTGGCACGACTGCCGTATTACTGCCAGGAGCGGCCTACTTCACTCATTCGACAACTCTCCCGCCAATCGCTCAATGCCGGTCTCTCGGAGTGCCGATTGCTTTAGCTACTGACTGTAATCCGGGGTCATCACCAGCGACCTCACTTCTCTGCATTCTGAATCTGGCCTGCACACTTTTCCGATTGACACCCGAAGAAGCGCTTAGTGGTGTAACGCGCCATGCTGCCGGAGCCTTAGGACTTAGCGACCGCGGTACTCTCGAAGTTGGCCAGCGCGCCGATTTCGCCTTCTGGGCAATTAATGAACCATCGGAGCTTAGTTACTGGATGGGGGCCAACCCATGTCTCGGAGTGGTATGTGGTGGCCGTAATACACTTACGAGACAGCCGCCGACTCTCACTGGGTCAAGCTGAATACGATATCCACGAAGTGACTTCTAGCATGTCGGACTTCCACAATAGAAGCAACGGGCTAAGCAGGCACGGTTAATTGCCCATGCTATAATGAACGTTATCCATACGGCATTCAGGCCTATCAACGGAGGCCGACCATGTACTACAGAAATCTGTTAAGTTTTACTATCGGCGCTATTATTCTTGGCCTTTTCGGTACAAGCTCAGGTATCGCCGAGAGTAATCAATCCGACCGCGTGCGTGTTTTTGTCTTGGTATCCGAGGAGCGGCCGGAAGACGCGATCGTTGATCCGGATTTACCGCCTGGCCAATGGCAGCTCGAACCAATGAGTTTCGGCACAGAAGGTAACTCCTATTTCTTCGATCTCGATCAGGCCAAATACCTAGGAGAACAACTAAGCCGTCAGCTTCAGCGCACAGATGATCGCAAAGAGCTCATGGAGTTGGTCGAGACGCGGGACCAAGCTGCTGTCTATTTGGAGATCGTCGCGACCAAGGTTGAAGGGTCTATCCAGGGAGGTGGTGTTTTTCAAGGGGACGGGGCGAACGCGGCGCCGGCCACTAACACAACCAGTGTGGTATCCGACGCATTGATCGTTCGGCTCACAATGCGGTTTCAACCTAATCATTTCGACTTTCTCGGTACGAAGATCGATGCCCTCAGGACACCTGAGAGGCAAGTAGCACAAGACATCGAACGTTTCATTGAGGTTAATGCCGACGCACTTCGTACATTAAATCCCTAAGACCCCGCATTACTTAAGATGACTAGCCGTCTCAAATCGCCGCTTGTATTCTCAGTCACTCTTATTGGCCTCATTCTCTTAAACGCGGGGTTTAGCGCTGCGCAAAACAGAGAGACCGACCGTGTTACGGTCTATGTTTTTCTGACCGAAGAGAGGCCGGAGGATGCGGTCCTTAATCCAGAACTACCGTCCGATCAGTGGCAACTCGAACCGTTGGCCTTTGGACCGCAAGGTAATGCCTATTACTTCGACCTCCAACAAGCCGAATACCTAGGAACTCAGCTGATCCAACAGCTTCAACGTACGGGGTCTCGCCGAGAGCTCATTAAGATGGTCGGCACTCCGGTCGAAGCGATGGTCTTGCTTGAAATCGTCGCGACGAGGGTTCAAGGGGAAATCCAAGGGCGCAGCGTCGGGGTAGGCGGACAATCGTCGGGTTCGACCGTTACAACCATGGCATTCCACGATGTACTGATTGCACGGCTAACGATTCCAAACCATGTGTATACGACCGATTTTCTCGGCACGAAGGTCGACGCTCTGCGAACCCCAGCGGTCGTGGTGGCTGAGCAGGTCGAGCGGTTCATTAAATCAAACGCCGACGGACTACGAGAAGCGAACCCACAGCGACCCTAAACCACCTAACGTTGAGCACAACTATTTGACACCGGAAAGTAGCCACGCACCCCGAATGAAACTACGATGCCACACCAGCACGCCTAATTTAAATCAATCCTCAGGCAAGGAACTATGAGCGCCACACTTCTTGCCACGTTAGGCCTGACCTTACTTTTTCTTGGTTACCGCTTTTACTCTCGATTCCTCGCTGAACGAATCTATCGTTTAGACGCCAAGTTCAAAACGCCGGCCCACGAGTTCCGGGACGACGTGGATTACGTACCAACACCCCGCCTCATACTGTGGGGCCATCACTTCACAGCCGTTGCGGGTCTGGCCCCGATCGTTGGCCCTGCCATCGCAGTCATTTGGGGTTGGCTACCGGCATTCATTTGGGTAACGGTTGGAACAATCTTCTTTGCGGGCGTGCACGACTTTGGTGCGGTCTGGGTGAGCGTGCGAAACAAGGGCCAGTCAATCGGTGCGCTGACTGGCGACATCGTCGGACCCCGAGCCCGGACACTTTTCATGATCGTGATCTTTCTACTGCTTTTGGTGGTAAATGCGGTGTTTGCAGTTGCGATCGCTGATGCGCTCCAAGCAACTCCGAGCAGTGTCATTCCGGTGTGGGCAGCAACGATTTTGGCACTCGGACTCGGCCAGCTTTTCTTCAGGATGAAAATCCCACTACTCTGGCCTACTATTATTGGGACCGCCATCCTCTATGCGGTAATTCCACTGGGTGAAGTCGCGCCGATCGAACTCCCAGAGCGTCTCCTAGGATTTACACCTAGCGCACAGTGGATCATCATTCTGTTTATCTATGCGTCGATCGCGTCACTTTTACCGATTTGGGTTCTCTTGCAACCGCGCGCCTACATCAATGCCGTACAACTCTTCGTTGGACTCGGCCTTGTTTATGGAACAATATTCATCGCTGGCCCAACAATCGTTGCGCCAGCCATTAATCTGAACGTCCCTATCGACGCACCTCCACTACTTCCACTATTGTTCGTTACCATCGCATGTGGTGCCATTTCTGGGTTTCACGGCCTCGTGGGCTCCGGCACGACGTCTAAACAACTCGACCGTGAGACTGACGCACGCTTCGTTGGTTATCTCGGCTCAACTGGAGAAGGGGCTCTCGCACTCGCCGCAATTATTGCAACGACTGCCGGATTTGCATCCTTCGAGGAATGGCGGGCGGTCTACACAAACTTCGAGAGTGGCGGCCTGGCAGCCTTTATCCAAGGTGGTGCCACGATCGTGTCAGATGGCTCTGGGCTCACACACAACACAGCAGCCACCCTCCTAACAGTCATGGCGGTTCTCTTCGCTGGAACGACGATGGACACTGCCGTCCGTCTGCAGCGTTACGTCGTTCAAGAATGGGGCACAATCTACCGTATTCCGGTATTCCGAAACTCCTATTTCGCCACATTCGTGGCCGTCGGTGCTTGCCTGGCCCTTGCCTTCGGTGCGGGTGGAAGGGACCTCACCGGAGGCATGGTACTTTGGCCTATTTTTGGAACAACCAACCAATTGCTGGCCAGTATTACACTACTCGTCATCAGCGTCGTCCTTGTTCGGCTCGGACGGCCTGCCCGCTACACACTGATTCCCATGGTGTTCGTTTCCACTGTTGCGCTACTGTCAGCTCTGTATCAACTCTTGGTTCTTTACCGAACATCGCAATATGTACTGCTGTTGATTGACGCCGCTATTGTCATTTCTGCCGTCTTCGTGATGCTCGAAGCGTTCTCGGCCTTCAACCAGCGTTCAAAGCCTGCGTCTGTGGCTTGACCGACCAAGTTCGAGGGGCTTATACTTCGCCTCGGCCTAGCGTTATGCATAACTTTTGCGGATCGTATTTCAGCGGACGTGAGAACCCCCGAAAGCGGAAGTGTTCGCACATCGGCGGGCCATGTCGGCCTACGCGCTAACGATCCGTTACGCGCAGCTTTAAGAAGCCCGCCGACTCCAGTTACATGTCGGCGGGTTTTTTTTGGCGGTGCTTGGAGATTTCATGCCCAAGTGTCTTGATTGCGACGCGGACATCAACCTAAAAGCCGACGTCGAGACTGGCGAGATCGTGGACTGCCCTGACTGCGGCACCGAGTTCGAAGTACGGTCTCTTGAGCCGGTTAAACTCGACCACGCTCCGCAAGAAGAGGAAGATTGGGGCGAGTAGAGCATGCGACTCGGTGTACTCTGCTCAATCGTTCGAAAAGAAGAGAAACTCATTTTCGAGGCGTTCCGTGAACGGGGCGTCGACTTCGAGAAAATCGACGACCGCGAACTGTCCCTTGACCTGCATAGCCGCAGCTTCCCTTGGGACATTGTTCTTGAGCGCTCCGTTAACCATGCACGTGCACTGCATACGCTGAAACTCTTCAACGACCGCGGGTTGCCCACCATTAACACTTGGGACGTCGCTAATATTTGCGGAGATAAAGTCCTCACGACAAACGCCTTAGTCCGGGCCCAGGTACCAACCCCTAAAACGATCGTGGCCTACACCCCGGAGTCAGCCTTGTCGGCCATTGAAACACTCGGCTACCCCGTCGTTCTCAAGCCGGCGGTCGGCTCTTGGGGACGACTCGTCGCCCGCGCGAACGACCGGCACGCCGCTGAAGCGCTTCTTGAACACAAGCAGATCCTCGGGTCGTATCATCACTCAATCTTTTATATCCAAGAGTACGTGGAGAAGAGTGGCCGAGACATCCGGGCATTTGTCGTGGGTAATCAAACCATCTGTGCCATCTACCGGATGAGTGACCACTGGATCACAAATACCGCACGCGGCGCCACAACCGCTAACTGTCCAGTGACTGATGAGCTAAATGAGATCTGTGTCGCGGCGGCCAATGCCGTCGGCGGCGGCATACTGGCAATCGACGTCTTCGAGAGCGAGCGCGGTCTGCAAGTTAATGAAGTGAATTATACGATGGAGTTCCGGAACAGCATTGACGTCACGGGTGTGCCAATTCATGAACGGATCGTTGATTACACTCTTGCCCTCGGTGAGGCCTCCGCCCCGACCGGATAATGAAGATTAGCATCCTCGGCGCGTCGGGTTACGTTGGCGGCGAGCTGCTTCGCCTTCTGCTGGACCATCCACATGTTTCCGTAGAACAGGTCACATCGGAGCGCCTCGCCGGTAAAAGGGTGACGACCGCGCATCCGAATCTTCGTGGGCGCACGACACTCTGCTTCAGCCGCCTAGCCGACCTCACACCATGTGATCTGCTTTTCGCTGCGCTTCCGCATGGAAGCTTCGCCGAAACATTCAATGAAGTACAGTCGGTAGCCCCACGTATTATCGACATGAGTGCAGACTTTCGCTTGCGCTCAGCCAATGCTTACGAAACCTGGTACGGCCGTGAGCACACCGACCCGCCCGCGCTTGGCAAGTTTGTCTACGGACTCCCAGAGCTACATCGGACCGAGATTACGAACGCAAGCTACGTTACCGGCACAGGCTGCCTAGCAACTGCGGCAATTCTTGGTCTCCTGCCGCTCTTTCGAGAGGGCGTTGTATCACAGCACGAGGTCTTTATCGAAGCGAAAGTCGGGTCTTCCGCAGCCGGCAATAAGGAAAGTGCATCCTCCCATCATCCTGAGCGAAGCGGAGCCGTCCGGTCATTCCAACCGACTGGACATCGGCACACCGGTGAAATTGTTCAAGAACTCTCATTGAACGGCAGTCCGACCGTCCATCTCTCCGCCACTGCAATCGAGATGGTCCGTGGCATTCTGATCACCGCCCATCTCCGTCTGACGGAAGACCTCGATACCAAGGCAGTCTGGAATCTATACCGCACCACATACCGCGATGAACCCTTCGTCAGAATCGTAAAGGACCGTCACGGTGTCTTCCGTTATCCGGAACCTAAGATTCTGGTCGGCTCTAACTACTGCGATGTCGGATTTGAGCGTGATGCTCACAGCGATCGCCTTGTCGTTCTCGCCGCGCTCGACAATCTCATGAAAGGCGCCGCCGGTAACGGTGTGCAGGCGATGAATATTATGGCCGGTTGGGACGAACGAGCCGGACTTTCATTTTCCGGGCTTCATCCGATCTAATCACGCGATGCTGGTAATTAAAGTTGGAGGAGGGCGGGGGATCAGCTATGAGGAGGTCTGCTCCGACCTCGCCGAGCTACATGCGAAGAAGCATCCATGGCTGTTGGTGCATGGTGGGTCCAACGAAACTAACGCCTTAGCAACCGCACTTGGTCATCCACCACGATTTGTGACCTCGGCATCTGGGTATGAAAGCCGCTATACCGACCGCGCCACACTTGAGATTTTTGAGATGGCCTATTGCGGCAAAGTTAATAAGGGTATCGTCGAGCGATTACAAAGCCTCGGGGTTCCGGCCATCGGACTTGCAGGCCTCGATGGTCGGTTACTAGCTGGTCCACGAAAGTCCACCCTAACAATCGTCGAGCAAGGCAAGAAGAAGGTGCTGCGTGATGACCATACCGGGAAAATTACATCGGTCAACACAGAACTGATCAACGTCCTCTACGATGCCGGCTACGTCCTAGCCGTGTGTCCGCCAGCGATTAGCGACGACCACGTTGCTGTCAATGTCGACGGAGACCGGGCAGCAGCACGGATTGCGGAGGCGTTGGGAGCTTGTGACCTCATTATTCTTTCTAACGTACCTGGCCTCTTGACCGATCCTGAGGACGAGTCATCACTCATCTCTCACATTGCCCCATCGAACCTTGATCACTACTTCAAGTACGCTAAAGGTCGAATGAAAAAGAAACTTATGGCCGTCAAAGAGGCACTGGCCGGCGGTGTCGGGCGCGTCGTCCTAGGTGATGCACGGCTAGTACATCCGGTCCAGGAAGCTCTCGCCGGTAGAGGAACGGTCATTGGAACCGAAACAAATCATCGAGGCTGAAGACCAGCACTCATCCGGGACGTATTACAAACGCCCGGTTGTACTAGTACGAGGTGAAGGCACGCGTGTCTGGGACATTGACGGGCGCGAGTATCTCGATTGCACTGCAGGTATAGGTGTCGCTGCGCTCGGACATGCACACCCCGTTGTAATCGAGGCCCTCCGAGAGCAAGCGAGTCGCCTCATCACCTGCCAAGAACTGTTTTATAACGATCAGCGGGCAGCCCTGTTCAAGCGTTTGGACACTGTTACTCCCTCGTCGATTAATCGTTTCTTCCTAAGCAACTCTGGCGCAGAAGCCAATGAGGCGGCTATCAAATTTGCCCGGGCAGCAACGGGTCGGACAGAGATTGTTGCAACGATGCGAGGCTACCACGGTAAAACGCTTGGCGCTCTGAGTGCAACGTGGGGTAACGATTTCCGTAAGCCATTCGAGCCGCTTGTTCCAGACTTCCATACAATCCCGTTCAATCGCCCGGAAGCAATAGCCGACACAATTTCTGACGCGACGGCAGCGGTTCTCGTTGAAATTGTGCAGGGTGAAGGCGGCGTTCGGCCGGCAACCGAAGAATTTATGCAAGCTCTCCGTTTGGCCTGCACCGAGCACGGCGCGCTCTTAGTCATCGATGAAGTGCAAACAGGCTTCGGACGGACCGGGCGTCTTTTTGCGTTCGAGCACCACAGTGTCACACCCGACATCCTTACACTGGCCAAGAGCGTGGCGGGCGGTCTCCCAATGGGGGTAACCGCCTTCGGTGACACAGTTGGCCAGCTAGCCAAACAGAGCCACACCAGCACCTTTGGTGGTAATCCACTTGTCTGCGCTGTCGCTGAGCGCGTTATCGCACATATCGTGGCGGCAGACCTGCCAACCCATGCGGCAGAACACGGACGACACTTAATGAACGCGATTCGTGGCTTGTCGAAACCACAGGTTCGCGAGGTGCGCGGCCTTGGTCTCATGATAGGGATCGAACTAAAACAACCCGCCGGAAAAGTAGTTCGTAGCTTAATGGATGAAGGCATTCTCGCCTTATTGGCTGGCCCGAAGGTCATCCGGCTCCTCCCTCCGCTCATCATCGAAGCTTCCGACATCGACCAGATTGCAAACGCGTTCGATAAGGTGCTGACATGAACGACCAGTGGGCCACCGCACTACTTCGCGACCTCTGTGCAATCTACTCCCCATCAGGTAATGAGTCCGAGGCCGTCAGTTTCCTTGTTTCTCGTGCTACCGAAGCTGGATTACAGGCATCGACCGACGGTGCTGGGAATTTCGTGGCCGAGCGTGGTGAGGGCCCTACAGTAATAGTACTCTTGGGACATATCGATACGGTAGAGGGCTTTATTCCACCGACAATAACGAACGGACGACTGTATGCACGTGGAGCCGTCGACGCCAAAGGTCCTCTCGCAACGTTTGTAAGCGCCACGGCACAAGCAACCATTCCCGAGGGAGTGCGGGTGATCGTCATCGGTGCAGTCGAAGAAGAAGCGCCGAGCTCAAAAGGAGCACACTACGTTTGCACTCGATATCAACCTGCTGCGACGATCATTGGTGAGCCAAGCGGTGTCTCTGGCATCACGGTCGGCTATAAGGGCAGAATAAGCTTGTCACTGGTCGGACAGCAGTCGCACGCTCATACCGCCGCCAAAAGTCGAAGTGTCGCAGCGCGAGCCGCGGAATGGTGGACTCGGCTTGAGGAATATTGCGACCACCGGAACGCCAATCGTCCACTGTTCGATTGCCTGGATTCACATCTGGCCGAATTCCACACCTCGACCGATGGTTTCACGGACCGTGTCGACCTACACGGTAGTCTGCGCCTGCCTGTAGGGGCGCCCATCGACGAACTACAACACCGGCTCACCACCCTGTCCAACGGCTGGGGAACGGTCTCGCTAGGCGATTACACTCCACCCTTTCGGAGTGACCGGAAGAACCGCCTAGTCGGAGCGCTAATTCGATCGATTCGGGAAGAATCAATTGAACCACGCTTTAAACTAAAGACAGGCACCTCCGATATGAATGTTGTCGGTCCGGTATGGCAATGCCCGATCGTGGCCTATGGTCCAGGTGATTCACAATTGGACCATGCACCGGACGAGCATGTCGCACTCGATGAATACTTGAAAGCGGTGAGAATTCTGATGCGCGTCCTGGGTTCTAGGCTATCCTGACCACCGTTGGAATTACGAGCCCGCAAGTAGCATCACAGTGCCAGCACCGATGAAAGTAACCGCACCACCGAAGATAGCGAAGTCGGTAATTTCATTGCGTTCGGTCCGGGACTTCGACGTCCCATCGGTACTAGTCGTTGGCCCCCGCGAGAGCAATAACCCGAATAAACCCATACCTAGAAGTAAGGAGGTGGCTGCCCCAACCACGCGCCGAGTGCTAGACGACTGTGCAGGCACAGTGCCTTCTTGCAAGTCCTGAGCTGGTCGCCATCTGGTAGCCCTGACCATAGTCAGGTCGATTCGAGGCACACGGTCACCAAAATCATCTTCAGCGGCCAGCCGACGGACTCTACCGAGGTCAAGTGCTTCAAACGTGTCCGTATCGACTTTCGAGAAGGAAACACTCTGGGTGAACACCGTTGCCGTACTGCCAAAGGCCAGCAGCACACTCAATAAGGTGGTGAGGCAGCTCCGTCCGAAAGTACTCATGTGGCGTCCACTGAACAGGCGATGATCAAAACTCGAGGCAGGGTCATTATAGAGGTTCGGCGTTTCGCAGTAACGACTGACGATCAATAAGCCTAAGAGAGGCCATAGCCAACTCCAGCCAAACCCATTAGGTAAAAAACGTAAAGCGCTATAAGTATGAGTCCGCCTTTTCTATCCAAGGTGCCTGATCGGCCAAGTGTTAGACCAAGTGCCGCTATAAACACAAATAGCCAAGGATATGAATACCACTGCACGAAAGGCTCCAGGCTGAGCGGCCGAAGTGTCCCTGCCAATCCCACGATCATTGCGATATTTAACAAGTTCGCGCCAAGGACATTGCCCACGGAAAGATCAGGCACACCCTTACGTGCTGCCGAAATGCCAGTCACTAACTCTGGCAACGATGTTCCTACTGCCACGATCGAGAATCCGATGAGGGCTGAGGGCACGCCCAGGTCAGCCGCAAGTGCGACGCCGTAGGTTAAGAGTAGTCGACTACCGACAACGACTAAGACTGCGCCAAAAATGAATTGCGCCGCAACCTTTACGTGGAAGCTTCCCTTTGCAGAGGAAGCCCCGTCTATGGAATCTGATTCCTGGTGCTGTTTCCGTCTAATGTAACGATAGTCAGCAAAAAGATACAGGCAGGAAAAAATAAACAGCCCAAAGGCAGGCAGCTGGCCGATGACTTGATTCCACGAAACGATTACAAGAAGAAGAGTGGCGATTCGTACCCACCACGCACGTCTCCGAAAGACCACCCGGTCAACTGTCACTGGCACAATTAGTGCAACTGTGCCGGTAACAAGTGCCATGTCTACGATAGCGGATCCGACCGCATTACCTAATGCAATACCGGAATCCCCAAGATAGCTTGCGGTAACTGAAACAACCAACTCCGGAATAGTCGTGGCGAGACTAACAAGTGTTCCTCCGATAATAAGGCGTGGCACTCGCAAGGTGCTGGCGATCTGCACACTTGAATCGACAAACATGCTGCCACCCTTAGCGACAAGGGCGAACGCGATTATTAGACCACCAACGTCATAAATCATTCAGGCTTCGTCCGTGTAAAGCACGACTTTCAATGCAGTAGTCCTGAAAAGACCGTAGCTTCCAACATGAGGCATTGTGGCATGACCGTTTCGTAGTCAACTGTCAAAAGCACAGGCGAACACACATTACTTTAATAGTGTACCCGACTCGCCACATTTATTTAACCGGCTTAGTTTCGATGCCAACCTCTTTCGTTAGCTAGTCCCCAGTCGCAGGTTAGTTTAAAAATGTGTCGAGGATGAATGTGGTAGTTGGACTACGCTTACGTTAGGAAGCGCTTAGACCGAGGCTTGCGAGGCTACCAAAACGCCACGTAGAGACCAGCTGTAGCTACAAGAACTATCGCCCCGAGTCCTCGGGCGGCCGGATCTGGCGTCAGGTCAAGATGTGGCGTGACCGATACCAAGCGCCAGGGTGCTTCCCGAGGAGAAGCCGCGGTCATCGAGAGCATTACGATAGTCAGAATTCCAGCGGTAATCGCCATGTGATTGAGAAACGCCACCTCAGGAAACCACCAGAGCAGAAAAGCATAAATCGGTACACCGAGCAGTAAAGCTGCCGTCGCTGAGGTCGCCGTCGCCCAAGGCACTAGGAGTCCTACAAGAAACACAGTCACCACTCCTGGTGAAATGAAGCCCCACACCAGTTGGATGTATTGAAACACCCCTTCGAAGCGTCCTGGCAACGGCGCAAGTAGACATCCCACAACCACCAGTATTGCTGTCGTCACACGCCCAGTTCGCACCAATTCACTCGGAGTTGCACCCGAACGGAACCATCTCTTCACGATATCCATCGTATAAATAGTTGATGCCGAATTCAGCATCGAATCCAGACTGCTCATCACAGCTCCAAACAGCGCAGCAAATAGCAGACCGCGTAAGCCGGATGGTAGCAAGCGGGCAATAAGAATCGGATACGCTTGATCGCCATTCTCAATTTCCGAACCAAACAGTTGGAACGCCATGATCCCAGGAAACACAACGATAAACGGGATCAATAGTTTTAGGCCCGCTGCCAAAATGATTCCGCGTTGCCCCTGCGCAAGAGTCTTAGCAGCTAGCGTACGCTGCGTGATGAATTGATTAAAACCCCAATAGAAAAGATTCGGAATCCAAATACCAAGGAGAAGTGCGGTCCAGGGCAGATCAGGATGATCCGCGGGTAACACCATGTGCAACTTAGCGGCGTTAGCATCGAGAAAAGCTGACAAACCACCGACATGCCGAAGCCCAATGATGGTAACAATTCCACCTCCCACAAGTAGAGCCAGACCTTGAAGTAGGTCGGACCAAACGACGGCCTTTAAACCACCATAAATCGTATAGATCCCAGCCATGCCACCAATAAGCCAGATACCAACTATCAGGTCGAGTCCGAAAATTGCCTCGAGCCCAATCGCGCCTGAATAGAGGACCGCCGCAATCGCGACACCGACATAGGCCACGAGCATATAGACAGCCATAATCGTTCTCGGGACCGGCCCATAACGGTGTTCAAGGAATTCGGGCATCGTGTAAATCCCCAATCGGAGGAATCGCGGTAATAGCACGAGTGCAACAAATACCAGCGTCGCGGCTCCAACCCATTCGTAGCTTGCGATAGCAAGGCCAGCCTGCCCGAAGCTAGACCCCGCCATTCCTACAAACTGTTCAGTCGAGATATTAGATGCAATTAACGAGAAGCCAATTAGAGACCAGGTGAGCGAACGGCCAGCTAAGAAATAATCCCGAACCGAATGCTCACGGCGGGACACATACAGCGACACACCCACAACGGCCACAAGGAAGAGCGCAAACGATAGGCCGTCCCAAAGGGTCCACGTCACAGACGCCTCACCACCCACACTTCGAAAGTTCTTACCGGAGCCGTAACCCTACGCTGACACTTTCGCCCGCCAGCACGGCCGAGCCAACCAGAGATTCGTTAGCAACCGGCCGGTTACAAGCGCTACCGCAGCGCTTATCATGCCCACCGTGTCAAATACATGAATACCGATCCATAGAAAGCCTGCAATTGTGATTATCTCTGCACTCGAGGCCAAGGTGATCGGTGTCGTACGACGGGTTGTTAAGAGAATCGAGCGCTGCAGCGACAAAATCACCGAAAGTGCAGGTAATAGCACCATAAGCCGTAATGGCGTAATGGCAAACTCAGTCAATGTTAATGACAATCCAGAAACATCACGAAACCAGATAATAGCCAGTGGACTATAAGCGACCACCGCTAGGCAGGCTGATGAGACTAGTGCAAGTAATACACCAAACTTACACAACGGACGAAGGTGTTTCATCCGCGGGCCCAATAGCGCAACACCCACCTCCTGAAACGACAAACCAAGACTTCGGAACATGAATGTGAGGCCACTGATTACAGGAAATACGGCTAGCGATTCGACCACCATGCGGCTTTGCCCCATCATGAACGTAACCATTGGTTGGGTCCCCATCGCGAGCATGGCTGTAAGAGCTAACGGAATGTAAAACACCACGGTCTGCCGCATTGTTAGCTGACGTTTCGACCCTGCAACACCGCTCTCAAGGGCACGCACAGCGCGACGGGCCATTCGCCCAGACATAATCGCTTCAGCAATGACACCAGTTGACAACGCCAATGTTCCAACTGAGGCACCCCGCATGGAGGTAAACAGCACCAAAATACCAGCAGTAGCCGCCATTATCGTAAGGCGGACCAGCGCACCATAGGCCACATGTCGTGTAAGTCCATTCCTAATCAGTAGTCCTTGTTTGAAACGCCTATACCCAATCGCCGCGGGCCACGGTAACAAGAGAACAAGCGCTTGGTGTACTAGGGGACGAATTGCATTGGGAAGGTTGAGTAGACTTCCCGCTAACCAATTGAATACCGGTGGAAATACGGTAACCAGCACTACAACAGTCAGGAATCCGCACAGTCCGTACCCAAAGCGACGAAGTGTAAGGTAGCTCTCGCGATCCTCAGCCAGCACCGTAGCCGCACTCAGCAGCATGACAGCCGGTGATTCCAGAATGAGGCCGAAAGCAAAAGCCACGCCGTAAGCAGCTAAGTTCTCACGAGCGTCAGGGAGTCTAGCGATGATCGCAGCTATAAACGGCCCCTCCAGTGCCATCATTAACCAGGTACCTGCGAGCGGTGCCCAGAAACGAAGAATCGCTCGGCTAGTTAGACTTTCCTTGACCATGATGATGCACTGGGTCTGCTATGATCGAAATGTGCCTGCTACACTGACTCCATTACGCTCAGTCGCTGATCTCGACGAAGCATTGGCTCAGTCTGCTAAGAACCCACTTCTACTTTTCAAGCATTCAGTAGAATGCGGCACCAGCTTAATGGCTCTCGACGAACTTAAGCGCCACCTTGAAGATGCTTCGGACGCTGTGCTTTACCGCCTCATTACGGTCCAGACCGAACGTGAAGTCTCAGACACAACGGTCACCCGACTAGGGGTGCCACACAGAAGTCCACAGGTGATTCTTGTCCGTGCCGGCGAAGCAGTCTGGAACGCGTCGCATCTTCAGATTACAGCTGAGGCACTTCGGGCAGCCGAACTCAGGCACATCTGATCGACAACCTAGCGCATCTTGAGTCAGAAAGCCCTGAGCTCTTACACCAGGTTTTCGGACAGGACCGAACACGAGATTCTAGCTGATTTCCTAGCTTGCGGAAAGGCTGAGTTTACCCGTAAACAAATTCCACCAAGGCACCAGGGTTACTTAAACCTCGGGAGACAAGTTCGGGACCCCACCCTAGTGAGCTCAATTTCAACGAGGTGCCACGAGAATCGATTGCGGTGATAGACTTAAGAAATCCAATCCCCTAAGTCACTTTCGATGCGATCGCGTTCACTGCTTTCATCCGTCCTGTTGTGCTTTCTGACCGCAGGCAACTGCGTAGAAATCCCCTCGGACACGCCACTCCCTGACAGCCAAGTTGGGACTACTGACGACCGCGCCACCCTTAATCAACAGTTCTTAGAAATGTTCGCGCGTGCGTACTATCCTGGTCGAAGTGGCCAAATTATGCTGGTACCGGAGCGCGGCAACGTCCTGCTTGAACCTGATGATCCCTTCTACCGATTCATGCACGGCTCTCCCTGGGACTACGACGTCGAAGTTCCCTTAATCCTTCACGGCCAAGGCTATATCCGGCAAGGGATTTTTGAGGACCCGGTCACTCATCGAGATATCGCACCTACCGTGGCATCTCTGCTAGATGTGCCTACGCCAGCAACAATGAGCGGGACTCCCCTGATTGCCTCCCTGACGAATGCGACAGATCAACCACGGGTAGTGCTTGTCGCGGTTCTCGACGGTGCCCGCAGAGATTTTTTTGACCAGCACATTGATGACCTGCCAACGTTAAACCGGCTCAGAAACGAGGGGGCCTGGTACTCCGAAGCACGTATTGATTACTTACCCTCCCTCACGAGTGTTGGACATGCGTCAATAGCAACAGGAGCTGAGCCTCGGGTACACGGTGTGGTCGCTAATACCATGTTCGACCTGAGGTTTAATCAGCCGAGCGGACCCTTTCCAGACTTGTCACCAGCAAGCCTTTACGCTCTCACGATTGCCGACCTGTGGAACTTGGACACCCAGGGAAGCGCGGTGATCATCGGACAAGGCACTACGGCACGCGCCACAATCCCGATGGCCGGCCATGGTGGATGTCTCGTCAGCGCTCACTCAACAATCATGGCGATGTTTGACGGCGCGATCGGTGGCTGGGTCACAAACAATGACTGCTACGATCTCCCCTCTTACGTCGCCGACGATAAGGCAGCTCGTGTCTGGGAATCGGGCGAGAGCTGGTTAGGCCACGAAATCCACGATAGCAGCTCCCTGCTCCGCACCGGTCGATTCATCGCATATCAAGTCGATGCCTTGGTATCAATGATTGAGCGGGAACAGGTAGGCCAGGACGAGATCCCCGACCTGATTTTGGCAAATTTTAAAACGCTCGATTACATCGGTCATCGCTGGGGCCCAGACTCTGATGAACTTGCTGAGGCACTCCGTGATTTTGACCGAGAGCTTGGACGTGTCATTGAAGCATTGGAGTCAGCTGCGGGTGACAATGGTTTCGTCATTATCATTACCTCCGACCACGGCACACCAGGCGAGCCCGAGGAACCGGACCACGCCCGTTACTACATAACCGATATCATCGAAGCGGTACATGACCGCTTTGACCCTACTGAGCGACGGGTCGTTCTGTTTTACGGAGATCCAGCAGATAATCAATTCTTTGTTGACCGGTTGCGCCTAGAGAACCTAGGCTTCGACCTCGAAAGTGTCGCAACCTATCTCGAGGGATTACCGTATATTTTTTCAGCATACACCGAAGACGAGGTGGCTGCGGTAAGTGGCCACTGACCGCAACAGTTCGCATTGAAGCCGTTGGGCTTAAGTCCTGGGGAAACCTGTGATCTAGCGGCCGAGAATGTCATTGTCACGAAAGATAGTGTCAATGCGATCTGAGCCAGTCGACAGAATGACAGCCGGCACTCCAGCTAGCTCCTCAAGCCTCGCGACGTAGGCCAGTGCCTCTGGCGGTAGGGCCTCTTCCCGCTGCACACCTTCCGTCAACCACGACCATCCGGGTAAGGTCTCATAGACTGGTTCACATGACGCAAGTACTACCGAATCGGCCGGAAAGTCATGCAACAGTTCGCTTCCCTTCCGATAGGCTGTACAGACCTGAATTTCTTTTAGGCCATCGAGCACATCGAGCTTCGTCACGGCCAGGGCATCAATTCCATTCAAGCGCACTGCATAACGCATCGCCACTGCATCAAACCAACCGCATCTCCGTGGTCGACCTGTAGATGCTCCGTACTCCTGACCCGATTCACGCAGACGATCACCCGACGACCCAGAAAGTTCAGTCGGTAACGGTCCCTCGCCAACTCGCGTGGTGTAAGCCTTTACAACACCGAGCACCCTATCAATAGCACTTGGGGGCACCCCGAGCCCGGTGCACACACCACCGACGGTGGCGTTGGAAGAAGTAACGTATGGAAACGTGCCATGGTCAATGTCGAGAAGAGCGCCTTGTGCTCCTTCAAACAGAATCGCCTGTCCAGCCTGACGTGCCCGTGCCAACCAAAGCGACGAGTCAGTTACCCAACCGCTAAGGCGCTCCCAAGACACGGCAAGCTGGGCCAGCACCACCTTCCAGTCCATTGCAGCCCCGGAAATCAGGCGGTTTCTGGCCGCAACGTTCTCTCTGACAATTCCCGCCAAAGCGCCAGTCTCAGAGCAATCCACTAAATCACCAATCCTAATGCCTCGGCGGCCGATCTTGTCCTCGTAGGCAGGCCCAATCCCACGGGATGTTGTGCCAATTTTTCGCTCCCCCCGACGCGCCTCAGCCAATAACTCTATATCTCGGTGATACGGCATGATCACATGGGCGTTGTTACTGATTCGGAGCCGATCGCCAACTTCGATGCCGAGTGACGCCAACATTTCAACTTCGCTCAGTAAAGCATCCAAGTCGATCACCGTGCCATTACCAATGACACACGTGATTTCAGGGTGCAAAATTCCTGATGGAATGAGATGCAACACAAACTTTTGCCCGGATACGTGGACTGTATGACCAGCATTGTGGCCACCTTGATACCGAGCCACGACGCTGAAGCGAGGGGCCAGTAGATCGACAACCTTTCCCTTGCCCTCATCACCCCATTGTGCGCCGAGTACCGCAAGATTCATCGTAAACACCCGCCTCTGATTCTACCCAACATAATCCAGCCTCTCGATGGTAGCAAAAGAGAGTGCTGAACGGAATGCTTCCAGTCGTAACACCTCTAGCACAGTAACAATGAACCAGTCTAGGACAGAGAATGCGTTGATTCAATACATTGAAAGTTCAATTGAACGGTTCCGCTAGAAGTCAAGAAAGAAATACATCGGCCAGAATTCCTATTTGCCGTTGACAACATTCAGTGCCTTTCCGTAAGTTCTAACCTTCTGAGACCAAGCTTAAGAGCCCAAAGATCGACAACAGCCATGAATGTTAACCAAGGCGTTCGAGAGTTGCCAACATCAGAAACAAAAAAGGCAGGCCTCTGCGAGCGCCATGCGAGAGTGTAGATGATTAGCGGACGCCCATCCGTCGAACGGCGCGTTCTTTCGGCGCTTGAGGCGACTCCCGCACGCGTACCAGTCGTACTCGGACCGTGCGGCAGCGGTCGTACCAGTTTCTTGCTGCACCTCCGGCAAACGCTTGGAGCAAGCCGCTGTCAGTATGTGGACGTTGAGCAAATCGCCACAACACCCGAAGGATGTCTACACGCCCTTACCCTTCATTCGCGATTCTCTTGCTCGCAGCAAACAATTTCTCCTGGTAAAAATTGGTCCGCGGGAGAGGCCTTCCGGTCGACCTTGGCCTTTCTGGAGTCAGCTCGGTCCGAAAGTGGTGACCCGGTAGTGTTTCTGTTGGATGAGGCACTCGAATTTAGGACTTTTGATAGCTTCCCTGGCCTTCGCTCAGTGCTCCGGGACCTAATCCAGGCCCTTCCAGGCAGCAGGAACCGCTTTGTACTCAGTACGAGGTTTGTAAGTCGGGCGCATCACCTCTTACGAGATGCGTCGGCCGAATACGAGGTAATTCATATGCCGCCACTATCGGTGGCGGAAATTGCTGACAGCCTTTCAGACAAATACGCGCCCCAAGACTCACTGGACCGAGCAGAACTTGCACGATCGGTGCAGGCTCTGACGGGAGGGCGACCTAGTTACGTTGAACTTCTTGATGGTGCCATGCGTGAGTTCGGGGGACGAATCGGCGACGACCCGGTTGCAGCTCTAACTAGCCAGATGCAACGAGGGGCGCAACTGTGGGAACGCTGCCACTTTTATTATGAGCTTCGCATAAACCGTGCCCGCGGCTACGGTTCTCTAAAAGCCATCCTACAGGTGCTCGCACAAGAAGAACCCCTGACGCTTACCGAGATCGCACGGCGGCTCCTTCGAACACCCGGCTCAACAAGGGATTACCTATCTTGGCTAGAAGACGTTGATCTGATTTCGATGAGACAGAAGCGGTATGCCTTTACAGATCCCCTCCTTCGCCTGTGGGTGAGACTTCACTGTCGCATGGACCCGCCGAATAAGGAACAGTTAGGACAGGAGGTGCAGCAATTTGCCCACGCCGTAATGCCTAGTGTGGAAACATCTCAGACTGTGGTTGCCGGACACGACACCAGTCGCAATTGGGGCCTCGTCGAAACAGACGGAACATAGATAGTGCAGGGCGATCTGCCTTTGGAAAGTGAGGGTTAGGCACTGCCTGATTTGAGCCGTTCCAAAGCGTATGCGGCTGAGCGTTGCTCGGCTTCCTTTTTACTGCAACCCTCCCCTCGGGCAACAACCCTGTTTCCAACCTGGACAGCCACAGTAAAGACCTTGCGATGATCTGGGCCTGCCTCGGTTACCACAGTGTAGATTGGTAACGACTCACTATGGGCCTGGAGCCATTCTTGAAGCGCTGATTTGTGATCATTAGTGAGTATCACCGGCCGATCATCTAGGCGACGTTCACTAATCATGGTTGCGAATTGACGCCCAATGAACGCACGAACCGATTCAATACCACCATCTAGAAAAATCGCAGCAATCACCGCTTCGTAAGCATTAGCGATTAGTCTTTGCTTCGTCCGACCGCCTGACTTTTCCTCGCCTTTACCGAGCAATAAGAAATCACCCAATTGCAAGGTCGTACCTAACTTAGCAAGAGTTACAGATGACACAAGTAACGCCTTCATCTTCGACTTGTCACCCTCGTCCCGATCGGGAAACTCGCGAAAGAGTAATTCAGCAACAACGGCGCCCAATACCGCATCGCCCAAGAACTCGAGTGACTCGTTGTCGAGTGCGCTACTGCTAGGATCGTCGTGTGCATGCGAGCGATGCGTCAATGCATTCTCAAGAAGCCCGCGATCGCTGAACTGGTAGCCGATTACCGTTTCGAGTTTCGTAAAATCCTCCACCCCAGTTCGTTCGGCACTAGTCTCAATAGATGCCTCCATGATCTTGCGAGCTTCAGTGACATCCCCAGAATTGACCCTAACGAGGGTGGTCGGCTTGTTACCACTTTTCAAACCTGCCAACGCACCGAGCTTGTCAGAAGTTATGATCGCCTGAATACCATGGCTTTCAAGCAGCGCCCGCACAATGGTCGCTTCCGCGTCTGATGACGTCGACAGCACAGAAACAAGGTCGTCGCCTGAAACCTTTGGGGTGTTTCTCACGGTCGTGTTAGGAAAGCGTCGTTAGAGTCCATCAGTGTCTTACATGAAAGATTTTCAAATGACACATCAAAAACAAATGGTAAGCCACGACGATTTGAAACTGGAATATATCAGATGTATCGTAACCACCACAGCAAGTGGTAGCCGTGCACCATTAACGGCTCCGACTCCATCAGAATGACCGATGAACTTATCGAGATTTCAGTATCTAACAAGGATATTAGCGCGTTCTAGGTCAGTCGACTGAGGGCCAACTCGATAGTTAGTTAATCCACATGTTAATAATTGGCATTCTGCGGCTACCCCGTCAGTGGCTACGAGCACTTTATGACTGGACGATGAACTGGGCCGACACCCCAGTGAGTCTAATCGCCTTATTCGTCCTTGCTGTAGCCGAATCATCGATCTTCCCAATTCCGCCAGACGTTCTACTGATTGCTATCATCGCCGCAAACCCTCGGCGCTGGTTATATGCTGCGAGTCTCTGCGCCGTCGGCTCCGTGGTTGGAGCCGCGATCGGCTACGTTATTGGGTCCGCTTTCATGGCCACGGTGGGTCAGCCGATCATTAATTTCTACGATGCGCATTCACAGTGGGAACAGGTAGTGGAAATCTACAACGGGTATTGGGGGGTGTGGTTTCTGGCAGGCGCCGCTTTCACTCCAATCCCTTTCAAAGTCGCTACGATCGCAGCAGGGGCAACCCGAATGCAATTCTGGAGATTTTTGGGAGTCAGTCTCGTCGGACGATCAGCTCGATTCTTCATTGTCGCAACGATCCTCAGGATATTCGGATCAAAAGTCCGTCACACTATCGAACGACACTTCGATCTAACTGCGGCACTCTTTCTCATCCTGCTAATTGCCGGGTTCCTCGTGATCCGGGTTTTGTGATCGGACAACAGAGGCGCTCACCCAATTCAGATACGCCTGACTTCCACCGACAATAGGAATTTCAAGTAACTCAGGAATTTCATAAGGATGTGAGCTCTCTAGCCTGGCACGGAGGGCAGCCAATCGGCCCGTGGTCGTCTTGATAATGACTTGGTGTTCCGTTCCCTGCCTCAATTGCTCTTCCCATCGATAGAGTGACCTCATCTTGGGCAGAACATTGACACAGGCCGCAAGCTGGTCTCGAACCAGCATCTCCGCAAGCTGAACCGCCTGTTCCTCCGTCGGCATTGTTGTCAGCACAACCGCATACGCTTGCTCAGTCACTGTTTGCCCTCCATAAACCGTTAGGACTATTCCTCTCGGATCGTCTATCCGATAAATAGCCTGTGCGCTCTTTCATAACGTGCGATGCCAAAAATTGAATTGCCCCTCGCGCCGCAGCAAAACGCCCGATCGAAGTCTTCGCCTCCTCGCAGTAGGCGAGCGGTACTTTTTCTACTATTGTTCCTAGCCTGCATCCTACTTGCTGACGGCCTTATCGGCGAGCGTGGATTTTTTGAGGCCAACCGTAAACGACATCGCCAAGCCACTCAGAAAGAAGAAATCATAAAACAACGCCAGGAGAACTCCAGATTGCAAAAGGAGGCAGAACGGCTCACGAACAGCGAACCACGCTCAATCGAGGCGATTGCACGTGATCAACTTGGTTTAATTCACAAAAACGAAATTCTCTTCATTATCAGAGACGCAAAACCACCGTTACAAGAACCACAGTAAGGCTTTTTACACTCTTCTCAAAAAGCCATTCTTTGACCCTTTGAAACAGTGCGTGTTAACATTTTGTACAGAGTGCCGCGCCTAACCAACTGGCCTCTTATCTGAAACCTGTCGCGGGGTGGAGCAGTCCGGTAGCTCGTTGGGCTCATAACCCAAAGGTCGGGGGTTCAAATCCCCCCCCCGCAACCAACCTGTTTAGCGGGTTACGAAAAGCAGCCGTGGCCCCTTCTTATTTTTTTCAAACCGTCTCTCGACGGGTGTTTCTGTAAGTGATGGCTGAAGGTTGGTCCTACCTGATAACCGGTATCGTGCTCGGCTTGGCAGGCGGGTTTGCACCAGGGCCCATCACAACCCTGGTTATTGCGCAAAGCCTCAGGTACGGACTTCGGGAAGGTCTCAGAATTGCAATCGCACCGTTGCTTACTGACGCACCGATCGCTGTGGCCGCACTATTCGTCATCGGTCAGCTTGAGGATGCTGGTCCAGCGCTGGGCACCATCACACTCATGGGCTCCGCGTTTCTCATCTACCTAGCTTATGAAAACGCCTTCGCACAACCGCCCCAAACAACCGCAGAGGTCGACCTTCCGAGATCACTGCGGAAGGGGATTGTCACAAACTTGGTCAACCCAAATCCATATCTCTTCTGGTTTACGATCGGGGCTCCAACAGTGGTTGAGGCTTACCCAAATGGAGTCTTCGTTGGCTTGTTTCTCGCAGGTCTCTACGCTGCGTTAATCGGGTCAAAAGCAACCTTTGCGGTTGTGGCAGCTAAAGGCCGATCTCTGCTAACTGGGACAGTCTACCAATACACGCTCGTAGTATTGAGCTTGATACTCTTCGTCCTCGCCTTAAAATTCGCCCGCGATGGCCTAGGTTACCTTGGAGTTCTTTGAATCACTCGACCCATGAGCAAGTGCCTGATGAACGATGCGCTCCAGCTTCGATAGTCCAGTCGCTACGTCGGCGCCTAAGTGAACACGTATTACACGGCGTTTTAGTTCACTCAAAACGACGAAGTCACCTCGCGCCTGTGCCATGTTTAACGCACCGAATGAGTAAGCCAACCCAGGAATCGGTAAATCCACTGTATCGTCAGCAGTGACCTCCAGAAACACGCCAGTGTTTGGCCCACCCTTATAAAACTGACCAGTGGAATGGAGATATTGTGGCCCAAAATTGAGGCAGGTAGCGACCTTCTGGACCTCTCGAACGGCGTGCCGAATTCGCCTAAGCACTTCAGTGTTGATGAGATTCATATCCAGGTAGGCTAGAAGGGCGAAGTAGTCGCCCAAGCGGAGACTATCTAAGTGAGCCTGCATCAGCCGAACCACTGAGTCTGTTTCACTCTGGAGTGTCACGAGATACTGGTCATCGGCGAACATTCGGAGTCCCTGACCCTCAGCGCATGGCCTTTCCACCGACAGAGACCCGCGAGATTCTAGCTGGTCTGTGAGTGTCTTTGTTGCGACCTTGCCCATCTCCACATCGGGCTGATTGAACGGATTGACCCCAAGCACAACACCGGCAACGGCAGTCGCGAATTCCCAGCGAAAGAACTCCTGACCCAAATCGTAGACGTCACGTAATTTGATCCGTACGATTGGGTGTCCCGCAGACTCAAGACCGCCAAGAGGACTCACTGACCCTTGACCATTTTCCGGGTCGAGTTCTAGCGACACAAAAAGTCGGTCGTCGCCATAGTCCTCGGGCGAACCCACCGACTCCCCATCAATCAGAATGAGGCCCCGTCCGTCCTTCCCCGTCGACTCCCCAACCAATTGCTCCAGCCAGGACCCGAACGCCTTGATTCCAGAAGATGCGATGAACGTAACCTTGTCCCGTCCATCAGCGCCGGCCAGAGCGAGCGCAAGACCAAGCTGAACACCAGGATTGTTCCCAGCAGACGATGTCGGACCGCACTCTTGAACCATCTCAGCCGTCCGATTCAGTAGCCGGCTGACATCGAGCCCAAGGATTGCAGCGGGCACCAAGCCGAAATCCGATAAGGCCGAAAAACGCCCACCTATGCTCGGCAGTCCATAGATTAGCATCCGGAATCCGTGCCGTTTTGCGATTGCCTCCAATGCCGACCCAGGGTCGGTGATGGCAATGAAATGCTCACCAGCTCTTTCACCAAGCTGAGCCTTCACGCGATCAAAGAAATATTGATAAAGAAGATTCGATTCGATCGTCAGCCCCGACTTACTCGCAACAATGAAAAGCGACCGCCGAGGGTCGAGCGCCGCCTCAAACCGAGTGATTTGAGCTGGGACTGTTGAATCAAGAATGTGCAGTTTGGGCCGACCGCCTAGTCCGGTGAAACTCTCGACAAGCACCTTAGAACACAGGCTCGAGCCACCCATTCCAAGAATGACAACGTCCGTGAATTCTTTTGCTGCCATACGAGCAAGTGCGTCAAAGTGAGCGAGGCGCTCTTGTTGCAAGGCTACAATATCCAACCAACCTAACCACTTCGTCTCATCACCGCCGGTCCACAACTTAGCGTCTTTGGCCCACATCCTTGCCACCAAAGCTTCGCCTTGCCAGCGAGCAGTCTCTTGGCACAGCGCGTCCTGAAATCTAGCGGAACCCGAAATACGCTGTCGATCGGGCTCCTGGTTACTCATACGGTAGTCCAATCCCTAGCACGGACACTTCGATCACTTCGTAGCACCATTTTCCGGGTGCCCACAACGTTAGTCTCAAATAGGTTAGGGTAGAGCGGACAACAACTACCAGCCCCTTAGAATCTAGAGTAACTGGTTACGAATCGAGGCGTCGACAAGTTGAATGGGATGCACAAAACGCATATCCCAACCAGCGCCACGGGCTGCCGCCACTAGTTGCAGTAAACAACCAGCATTTCCAGTCGCCACAAAATCAACATCGAGGGCAGACAGCGCAGCCACCTTCCTCGCACCAAGCACCTCGCCTGCCTCTGGTTCAACCAAGTTGTAAATCCCTGCACTACCGCAACACAACTCCCCTTCACGTGATTCTGTGAGTGTCACACCAGGGATTGCTTCAATTAGGGAGCGGGGCTGCACGTGTACACCCTGCCCGTGGACCAGGTGACAGGCATCGTGGTACGCAACACGAGCCTCCAAGCGGTGACGAGGGGCGCGTGCTGGTCCAATCTCAGTGAGCACTTCGCTTACGTCACGGACAGACGCACTGAAAGACTCGGCGCGATTCGCCCACTCCGGGTCATCGGCGAGAAGTCGTCCATACTCCTTCATGGCCGAACCACAACCGCCAGCGTTCACTGCAATCCGGTCAACGCCGGTTCGTTCAAAGGAACCAATCATGCGGCGTGCGAACGCTTTCGCCTCGGACTCACGGCCAGCGTGTAAAGATAGTGCTCCGCAACAGCCTTGCCCAGCCGGCGCAATAATCTCGCACCCTTCCGCTGAGAGCACTCGCACAGTTGCGCGATTGACCTCGCTAAAGAACACCCGTTGTACACATCCTGTCAGTAGTCCCACAGTGCTGCGACGGGGGCCTTCGGCTGGAGTCCGCTCAGGCTGGGAGTCACTGCACCCGGTATTGTCAGGAAGGAGTCTGAGTAAAGCACGCACACGTGCTGGGAGACGGTTCAGCCAACTGCGAGATTCGAACAGATTTCGCAAGCGAGTCAAAACCATTAACGGAGCCGTCAGTAGGCGAAGCCGCTGTGGATAAGGTAAGACAGCGAAGAGTATCGAGCGAAACAGCCGATCACGGAACGGACGGCGAAACGATGTCTCGACAACGGCACGAGTCCCCTCAATAAGTGGCCCATACTGGACCCCTGATGGGCATGCAGTCACACAGGCGAGGCAGCCTAAACAAGCATCCATGCGCTTAACAAACGCGTCGCCGATTGGCACGCGCCCTTCTGCTTCGGCCTTCATCAGATGCAGTCGTCCCCGCGGTGAGTCCATTTCTTCGTCCCAGAGAACATAGGTTGGGCAGGTGGGCAAACAGAACCCACAATGGACGCAGGCCGAAAGTTGGGATTCGCGATTAGGGCCGCCAGAGGTCACAGGTATCCGCTCCCCACGGGTGAGCCTGAACCAAGTTCCCCGGGGTGCTCCGTCATGAGGCTGAGAACGCCCCTCAGATTCAGATCGCTTCGGTTGGCCATCGTCCTGGACTCAGAATGCCATCCTGATCAAACTGCCGCTTTACGGCAACCATTACACGCTTTGCATCACCTAAGGGTCCCCATGCATCAATGTTTGCACGCAACTCAGGTGTTCCCCGAAGCAACACGACATAACCGGCGCTTGACGCTAACATGCTTCTCAATTCCTCAACGATTAACTTCGACACCCCCGCGTCGGTTCCGAGCCTAGCGTGCAATACCCCGATGCCTGCACGCCCCACAACACAACCATCCGAACCATGGCGCCTCAAGAGAATGCTGAGTTTGTCCAAAATTTCTGGAATGTCCGTCTGCAAGAGCCCGAGCCGACAAACGTCCCCGACCCCGCCCCAAATAATGTCGTGATGGTATCTCCAGCACTCCACTTCAGCTGACCCGGTCAAGATACTAGATTTCACACCACACCGATGCCATAGGTTCACTACCTCCACCGCCTGTCGCTCAGAGGCATGCTGGGACCCCTCGAAGCGCGCCAGGAGCGAAAACGGTGGCCCTTGGACCTCCAGGGCACTTGGCACTAACTGGCTCGCTGTGACAGCGCTGACCGCTTTCCCGACCGTTACAGAATCCAGACCTTTGGCAACAGCGGTCCTCGACCCAAGTGGTAGTGGTGCCAATTTGAAGGTCGCTTCTAAAATTACGCCAAGTGATCCGAATGAACCCGTTAGCAGTTTTGACAGGTCATATCCCGCCACATTCTTGACGACTATGCCACCAGCTGAGGCAATTTCGCCATCGGCCCTGACGAACGTGACACCTAGAATTAGGTCACGCGGCGCCCCATAACGATGTCGCCGTGGGCCTGAATCATTGGTCGCAACAATCCCGCCGACGGTCGCAAGGTCGGGGTGCGATGTATCCAATGGCAACCACTGATTCTGACGCCGCAACAGGTTGTTGACGGATCGTAGAGAGGCTCCCGCTTGTACCGTGGCAGTCAAGTCACCTTGCCGATGGGCTACAACCGCGTCCAGCCGACAAAGTGACAACAAGAGATCAATCCTTGGAGGAGAAGTGCCCCATTCAAGCTTCGTACCGGCACCCGTAGGCAGGACACCGAGACGATGGTCGGATGCCAAACGAAGGGTTTTTGACACGCCAGCTGAATCTTCAGGGCAGACGACGACCGAAGGGATTACACCAGCTACCGCCGATTCAGGTGTGCCAACTTTGACCGCTTCATCGCCGATCTCGTGCGCAACTAGCGCAGCCAATTCCTCAGCCTTAACCATCAGAAGCGCTCTGCTAGCCCCGCCTGCTCGACAGGATGGGCCCGGTACGGCCCTGGCACTTCGCCACAAAGACGGGGGGTCGGGAAAATCTTCCTTGGATTGCAAATGCCGGTCGGATCGAACGCGAAACGGAGAAATTGCATCGTTTCCAGATCAACCTCGCTGAACATCTTCGCCATATGTGCGACCTTGTCAGCCCCAACACCATGCTCACCCGTAATCGATCCACCAGCTTCAAGGCAGTAGCGGAGTATCTCACCGCCTACTTCGGCCGCAAGTGCCGACTGACCTTCCACCGAGGCGTCATAACAAATTAGTGGGTGAAGGTTTCCATCACCAGCATGAAACACATTGCCGATACGCAACCCCGAACTCTGCTCTAGTGATCTGATCCGTTGCAGTACTTCCGGAAGCCTGGTGCGCGGAATAACACCGTCTTGAACGTAGTAGTCTGGCGAAACTCGTCCCATCGCGGCGAACGCAGCCTTCCGCCCTGTCCAGAATCGTGAGCGTTCCTCTGCATCACCAGCTACTCGCACCTCACTCGACCCGGAATCACGGCAAATTGCTTCAACAGACTGGAATGTTTCATCCACCTCGACTTCGGGTCCATCGACCTCAACGATAAGCACGGCCTCTGCCAGAGGGAATCCTGGATTGACCGCCGCCTCAGCTGCCTCTATCGTCAGCCTATCCATCATCTCCGCTGCGGCGGGAACGATGCCAGCAGCAATAATTCCCGAAACCGCTTTACCTGCCGAATCAATGGACTCAAACGCTGCCAACAAGGTTCGTACAGACTCGGGCACGCGCAGTAGTCGAAGAATTACCTTGGTCACAATTGCCAGCGTTCCCTCAGAGCCGACCAAAGAACCAACCAGGTCGAATCCTGGAGTGTCGACCACTTGCCCACCAAAGTGGACTAGCGTGCCATCCGGAAGAACGGCTTCAAGTCCAAGCACGTGATGCAAGGTGAAACCGTACTTCAAACAATGTGCCCCACCAGAATTCTCAGCAACGTTGCCACCTATTGAGCAAACCTGCTGTGAGGAAGGATCCGGTGCGTAATAAAGCCCGAAAGGTGCCGCACGCCGGCTAATCTCGAGGTTGGTGACTCCGGGCTGGACAGTCATCCGAAAGTTCGAAGGGTCAACATCAAGAATCCTATTAAGCCGTGTTAAGACGATAAGAACGCCATCCTCTTCCGGCTTCGCCCCACCAGAAAGCCCAGTCCCACTCCCACGAGCAACGAACGGCACCCCGGCGCTATGGCAAAGCCGGACTACATCTTGTAATTGATCGGTGTTCGAGGGAAGCACGACAACGCCAGGCACCGCACGAAGGGAGCTCAACGCATCGCATTCGTAGGCAATTCGATCGGTGAGCTCCTCCACGATACCAATGTCATCTACAACCGTTCGTAAAGATTGAATAAATGAGAGGTCCATGTGTCGGATGACCAAATTCTACTATCGTGCCGCATTCCAAGGCGAGCACAGCAATAACTTCTTCCCCATCTGGCACTGAGAAGAAGGGCGGAAAAAGGACTCTCACATTGCGGTGCTTAGTGAAAACAGCGCAACGGCTGGAACAAAACGGTCGCCCAATCTCTGGGTCCCTACTTACAAGGGCCACGTAGCCGAAGCGCCATATGAAATCGCTCGGTGAAGCTCACCCGGCCAGATGCACACAGGGCGCGGTAAAACCGCGCCCTGTAATCATACCGTCGGGAACTCAACTACTTTAGGGCTCGTCGCCAAGCTCCACCACCGGTTCCACTGGTCGTGGTCCACCGCTGAATGTCAACAAATGGTCCCTAATCGAACGGATCTGTTGGTCGGCATTCTGGTCAAACTGAGGATAAAACGCTTCAGGGTAATCGGGCCAGAAGGCCGGCATGCGGGTACCTGGTTGGATACTCTGCGGGTCACGGATCCAGTCAATGATCCAATCTGCTTGAAGTCGATCCGGTGTCATCCGCAAGTCTGGCGCCAAGTTCTCAGTTGGTTGATCCGCTGGAATTTCATCGAGAACGTGGCATTGCTGACACCTAAGTAGGTCAAACAGTTCGCTGCCAGTCGCCACAGAGCCACGCCGAGACGAAACGACCGAGTGCGGCCGAAATTCGCCCAAAGTCCCTGAGATTGCACCGAAATAGTCCAACGTCTGATTCCAGTGTTCATCTTCGAGATCAAAGGTCGGCATCCGCACATCCAGCCAAGGCCTGATCGTAATCGGCCCTTTGAGGAAAGCGTAAAGCCAGTCAGGTTGAACCTTGGCACCCTCCGGTGTCAGCAAGGGAGGCGCTAACGAAGGATCGGCAACGAGTGCCTGGTAATCACCGCCATCATCTTCAATCTGGTGGCAGGCAACGCAATTCCGACGGCGAACCAATGCCCGCCCAACCCGCAAACCGTCTTGTCTAGCCGAACCTTGCACCAAGGCCGCCGTTGGCTGGACATCACGCTGAAAACTCATAATAGCCGTGGTTAGGAGGTGCACTTCCTCTGGGCTGAATCCGTAATTCGGCATCCGAAGCTTCTCTAGCGGCTGCAAAACTCGATTCTGGTCGTAGACCCGAGGGTCATTCAGCTTATTCTCGAACCAGTCAATCTTCGTATGCGGGATATCCACGAACGCAAAATCAAGTTGCGTAAGTAACTTGGTGCCCTCTTCAGACAACTCAATGCCTATCGGCTGCACTTCCTCAAAACCAGCGATGTCATGACAGCTGAAACAGCCGTAGCGACTGATGACCCGCTCGCCCAACTCAAGCGTTCGTTCCTCACCCGACAAGCCAGCTATCGTCGCTTCCGCCTCAGCCGTTGGTACCACCGCCTTCAGATAATCAAGAAGCACCGAGTCTGCATAAGCTTGGTCGTAGGTCGCTTCCGCCTCTCGCGGTTGCCCACCACCTAGAGTCAGTAGATAGGCCGCTACGTCGGAAGCCTCCGGATCGGTTAAACGCAGGTTGGGCATGAAAGTCCCTTCACTGTAGTGCTGGGGATTCCGCACCCAATCGAACACCCACTCATAGCTCGTCTTACTGCCAATGTTTTGCAAGGCCTGCCCAAATGTTCGTCGCGGTCCCGCTTCCTCTCGCGTTTCATCACCAGTGACATGACAGGCAAGACATCCGACTGATTCAACAATCACCTGCCCATTGGCACTGTCACCACGGGGTGGAGCTGGAACTGCATACGAATGATCCTCAGAGTTCGCAAACAGGTAAGCAACAACGGCATCGATTTCAACTTCGTTTCGTTGAGCATCCTCGGACGACGCAGTGTTCGAGTTGTACCAGACACGTGGCATCCAGGTCGTCGGCTTAACCGCGCGGGGATCGCGAATCCAGTCAGCCACCCATTCCGGTGTCAGCTTTGACTCAATCTTGGTCAAGCTTGGCCCTGGATTCCTCAAGTCCTCAAAACCACTTGACTTATGACAGGCGTAACACCCCGCCCGCTCATACAAACCGTAAGCTAAATTGAGCACATCAGCCTCAGGAACGTACACCTCTTCAACGTGACACTTTGCACAGGAAGCCTCAGCCATGCCCGTAGGTAGCATCGGATAATCCCACAGATGGGACTCTGCCCAATCGTAGGACTCCTGCCACTCGTGCTCTTGCTGCTCGTTCACCGGAGTGTGTGACACATCTTGGAAACTAACGGACTGCGGCATGCCTTCATGACAAACAGTGCAACCTGTTGTCTCCATCGGATGCGGCGAAGCACTGCCGACGTACACGTCGAGATTTGGATGCGTTGTGAAGGGCTGAGGATATTCTTCATAGCCCTCCCGATTGATGGCCAGATGGCACGTCATGCACCGGTCTATTTTCGGCACCCTTGTAAAATTCAGATCATCAAAAACGTTTGGCGTAATGACCTGCTGCACTCTGAGGGTTGGCGCCATGAAGTCAAGAAGCGGCGCGTTAAGAAAATAGTCATCTACCAAGCTCGGTGCCAAGTCGACCAAGCGCTGTTCCAACCGAGAAGTCTCTGTTGTCAGAGCCCGAATCTCGTCATCAAGATCAGTAGCAACCTGCTGCACTTCAGCAATCTGGTTTCTCAAGCCGTCTCGCTCAGCGGTCAACTGTTCAACTACAAGCCCGAGTTCGAGCCACTCACCATACTGTGCATCGATTTCCGCTTCTCGGGCGACATAGCTTTCAGAGTCGCCCTCGCGGTTAACTTCGAAAGTGTACTTATCTACATCGTAAGTCGCCTTCGCGAACTGCGCCCTCTGGGTTGCAAGGGTCAACCGTGCATCAAGATCAGCCAACTCATCTTCAAGAGGCGCAATTTGTCCCTCTTGAGTAGCGAGCTCCTCCTCCGCCCTGGCTCGGTCAGTTCGCAACTGTTCCATGACTGTTGAATCGATATCGGCATTTGCCGCCTCAAGACCGAGTCGCGTTACTTCAGTCTCGAGCTGAACGAACCGTCGCTGATAGTTCTTCCACTCACGGTCGTAGTCATCCCAGACCATCCATAAGACTGAGACTAAAAGAAAAATGCTTGACGCCGCAAAAACGACGTTCAAAAGGTCGATGTTGTAGGCGTGCCCAACGGTCCGCTTGTCAGCCATATGCGTGGTCGATTAAATATTGAAGAAGAACTCCGGAATCGCAACGACGTATTTGAGATTGAACAGCCAGCGAGCTAGCATCTTCACCGGCAGCGAAAGCATCATCAGAAAGAGAAAAATTCCCACGTAGTAACGAGCTGGTCCGAGTTTTTCGTAATAACCCTTGAGGAAACTCTTAGCCAAGAGCAACGGCAACGCGAAGATATAGATCAGAGTGAGAAGGATCCCAAAAAACTCACGAATAAACCATTGTGAGGGCAAACCCACTCCAAGACCACGCAACCAGATGTACTCAGACAAATTCACATTCGTGAGCGCCTCAAGCTTATGAATGTCCCAGTATTCGAACGGACCAAAAAAGTTCCAATTCGGACCACGCAGGAACGTGCCTAGCACTATGAGTGACGACCACAATACGACAAAGCCAAATAAAAAGATTGAAATCTCCACCTTGCGTTCCTTAAAGGTGTAGTAGCCATTCCCTTTGGGGTTCGTATCGATATACGGAATCGCCATCAAACCCACAATGATCAGCGTAGGCAAGACGACACCGGCCAGCCAAGGGTCAAAATAGACCAGCATTTCTTGCAAACCCAAAAAGTACCAAGGGGCCTTCGACGGATTCGGTGTTGCAGCGCTGTTGGCCGGCTGCTCCAGTGGGGCATCCAGTAGAATTGACCACACGATCAGGACCACGGAGCACAGAATCAGACAAATCAACTCCGTGTAAACTAAATCTGGCCAGACCCAGACACGCCCCTCCTCGACCTTTTCGTCGACCGGCTCACCCTTCTCGATCCTCTCGTCGTTTAGCACCGCTTGGCGCATCGAGTACCAAGTGAAGAACAGTAAACAAAAAATTAGACCGACAATGGGAACGTTGTCTGGCTTTGCGATAATCAACCGGAAGTTTTCATCGAACAGGCCCAGCCCGAAGAACAGCACGAGAAAGATCTGCAACCCATAGCCGACGCGCGGTTTCACAAACACGTCACGACGCCACACTACGAAAATGAATGCGCTCAGTGTCAACAAAAAGAAGACACGTGGGTCGGCGAAGAAATTGAAGAATCCCTTGATCGCATCCATAATTCGAACCGCCTTCTACACCGGACCGGAAATACCGCCGTCCTTCCTGACGCGCCAAAAATGCACGGCCATGAGCACCGCAATCGCAAGCGGCAAACCGACGCAGTGCAGCACGTAGAATCGAAGTAACGCCCCCTCACCAACAAAGGTTCCACCTAGTAGAGCAAACCGAGCGTCGTCGGCAGCGTGAATAAGCCTCACATCGCCTAGCATCAACAATGCTGACCCCGGACCTTCAGAACCCATGAAAGGGGTCGCCCGCGCCATGTTTGAACCGACCGTGATCGCCCATATCGCGAGCTGATCCCAAGGCAGGAGGTAGCCCGTAAACGAGAGGAGGAGTGTCAGCACCAGCATGATTACGCCAATATTCCAGTTGAACTCCCGTGGCGGCTTGTACGACCCAGTCATGAACACTCGGAACATATGTAGCCAAACCGTGACAACCATCGCGTGCGCACCCCAGCGATGCATTTCGCGCATGATTCCAAGCGGCACGTGCTCGCGCAAACCAACGATGTCGGTGTAGGCGTATTCCAACGTTGGACGGTAGTAGAACATCAGCAGCACGCCTGTAAACGTCAGCGACAGAAAAAGGAAAAAGCTGAGGCCGCCCATGCACCACGTGTAGCGCAGGCGCACTCCAGACTTACGAAGTCTGACTGGATGCAGGTGCAGGAAGACGTTGGACAACACGACTAATACACGATTTCGATCCGTGATCGGTGCGTTGTGCCGAAAAACCGACTTCCATACCTGGGTTTCGGTCAGCCAATTCCACGAACGCTCTAGGGCGCCCTCTTTAGGAGTAACGATCTTTGTGTCAGCCATAACAACTCATCAACACGATTGCCGAATAATGCTCAACCAATTGGCCCGGTCCACTGATTTAGACCCTTAGAAATGATTCAGGGTCAGCCCACTGCCCCAACTCAAACTGAAATTTTCTCGCCTTATCAACCAGAATTTGACCATCGTCAGCCAGAACGATTCTCGCCCGCTCCAGCGGACGCGGCGCCGGACCTTCAAAGTTGACGCCCGTCGGTCGAAAGCCACTCCCGTGACAGGGACACTTAAACTTTAACTCGGCCGATAGCCAGTTGGGAGTACAACCGAGATGCGTGCAGACGCTGATCAGGGCATAGAATCCACCAGCCTCCTGGACGATATCGCTCGGAGTACGCACGACCCAGATTCCAAAGCGGTCTTTCCACCGCTCGTCGACACCTGGCGCATACTCGTCGGGAAAGCCAATCTTGAATTGCTGCGGTGGCTCGTTAAGAACGTTTGGAAACATAAACCGTCCAGTCGCTGCCAGCGCCGTAGCCGAAGCCGCCGTAAAGGATCCCCATGCTAAGCCTAGCCAAGACCGACGGGACAGAAGCGGTGAAGTGTCATCAACGACTTTTTTCCTCTTCGCTGGCGGCCGACGTGGCGCAACAGCCGCAGAAGTCGTCTTGCCTGCCAAGTTGGGCGGAACGGCCGGTTGTACCGGTTTTGGAGGCGGCCCCTTCGAGGCCGGGGCGCCCTCTACTGGAGCGTTTGGTTCGTCAGCCATTTAATCTCATCTACTCCGTGCACTCGTCTCTCACGAGCTGTTATTTTTCTACCCTTTACCTCAGCGACGTACACGCCCCTCAGGCCTGTCATCACCTGCATCAAACGCTGCAAGCGCTTCAATCGCCGCCTGACGAACACGAAGACTCTCGTCTTGACGACTCAACTGGAGGACCGAATCACGAAACGAGTTAGCATTAAGCGCCGCGACCGCATTCAATCCGGTAATCATAACCTCACCAACACGATCGACCTCATCACTACCGACACCCATAGTAGGCTCGGCCACTCGTTCGACGTACTCGCGGTCCAACATCCGACCCAATATCCCAACTCCCTGAGTATTGCCGTGGCGGGCCAGCGCCACGGCAGCATTCCACTGAACATCTGGCACAGAATCGTTAAGCGCGGTACGCAAGGTGGCAATCTGTTCATCCCCCGGTAACGCGCCAAGCGCATAAACTGTCATCTTCCGAATACCGGCGTCATCCGACGCGTACATCCCAGCCAGTTCCGGTATTACGCTAGAGTCGCCCAGTGACCCGAGCGCCCAAATCACACTAATCCTGGTCTCGGTCTCAGGATCATCAAGTGCATCGACAAGACTTGCACCGGCATCCTCAGGCGGCTGTGTCAATTGCCCAACGGCCATGGCTAGATAGCGTCGCACCCGTGGGTCATCATTCTCCGACTCAACAAAAGCGCTGACTAAGGCTGGACCGAGTGATGGCTCCGATGCCTGGACTTCTGGATCAGCCATGAGACGCGACAATTCAAAGGCCGCAGGCCATCGCCGTTCCCGACCACCGACACGGATATCACTCAAGTACTCTTGGGGAGTTCGCTCATCGTTGAGCAGCCAACGAAATCCACCATAAACCAAGATCACAGCAACAACGACTGCCAAGGGAATGAGAAAGAACTGGACAGCCAGCGCCGGCACCGATCGCCCTTCCGAAACCTGACCGTCTCGTTCCTCGAGTTTGTCCATCTCTACATCAGTGTGCCGGGTGCACAGATTTTCGATCGTGAATTTTAGCGCAAGGCGGAAATTCGGTCAAAAAATCGTCAAAGCCCCTTATATCCGAGGCAGTGTAACCTCCTTCTGACTCTGGTACTTCCCCTTCTTATCGGCATATGAAGTTTTGCATTCCTCATCGCTCTGAAAAAATAGCACTTGGGCAATTCCTTCGTTTGCATAGATCTTCGCAGGTAGTGGAGTGGTGTTCGAAATCTCTAAAGTGGCCGTCCCTTCCCATTCAGGCTCAAATGGTGTGACATTCACGATAATGCCGCAACGGGCATAGGTCGACTTGCCCAGACATACTGTCAGAACATCCCGAGGAATACGGAAGTACTCCACCGTTCGGGCGAGCGCAAACGAGTTTGGTGGCACGATGCATTCCGATCCTTTGAAGTCGATAAACGAACGTGGATCGAATTCTTTCGGATCGATAATGGTGTTATTAATGTTGGTGAAGATCTTGAATTCGTCAGCGACCCGAATGTCATACCCATAGGACGACAGCCCGTACGAAATCACCCCGCTCCGTACTTGGGTATCGACAAACGGCTCGATCATCTTACAATCTCGCGCCATCCGGGCAATCCAACTGTCTGCTTTGATACTCATAAAAAACCAGCTCCCACGCTCAGCGTCGCATAATGGCGAAAAATAGGGTCACCAAGAGACTCACCGCAATCGAGGTGACGATCGGAACATAAACTGTGATATTGCCACGCCGAAACACCAGATCCCCAGGCAACCGTCCCAGCGGTACCCCAAGCATCATCAACCCACCAAGCGCTGTAACCATTAAGCCGATGATCGCCAACGCTTTGCCCACACTCACTACCCTTCAACAGAATCGCCGTGCTCTAAGTCGGAGAAAAAGTAGTCGACCTCGAACACTGCAGTGTCCACAGCGTCGGAACCGTGAGCGGCGTTGTGCTCAATCGAACTACCAAAGTCACAACGAATACTTCCAGCCTCGGCTTTTTCTGGGTCGGTCGCACCCATTAACGCCCGCCATTTTCCGATCGCATCCGCCGCCTCGAGTACCAGCACCACGGCCGGCCCAGAAGACATAAACGTGACCAGGCTATCGAAGAACGGTTTCGTGCGATGGACTGCGTAAAAGCCTTCCGCATCATGACGTGACAGATTAACAAGACGAATCCCGCGCAACGTGAAGCCAGCCAATTCAATCCGCTGTAATATGGCGCCTACCTGTCGGGTCGCCACTGCATCAGGCTTAATAATCGCCAACGTGCGTTCCATGGGCGCTGATTATACCTTTCCTCTGAAATGTGACTGGACGAGACCGCACCGAAAAAAGGCCACGCAACGCGCGGCCTCGAACCCAGTCACAAACTCCTACGCTTTCGTTGAGTAGCCGTAATCAGCGAAGCTCCTGCAAGATTTTTTCAAACGCGGCTTTCGACGGCCGAACACGCTCAAGAGGCAGCGTCGCCAAAGGTTCCTCGACAAGATTAAGCATCTGAATGAAGTCTTCCTTGTCAGGTTCTACATAAATCACACCGGTTGCGAATTCTGCTCGGCGGCTCGTCTCGTGAAGCACCCGTACCGCTTCGAGACGGTCTGTTGGATCATATTCCGACTCAAGCTTCTTAAGAATCAATTGCGACCCATCGTGCATCGTAACTGCGTGAGTCGTTCCTGGATCATATTCGACATCAATCTCCTGAAAGTGTGGAATGAAGTCGATTTCACCGAGCGGTTCGTCGTGCTCCCGAGCATAGGCGTAGCTCTTGGTTGAGCCGACGTGGTCATTGAAGGTCACACACGGCGAGATGACATCCACCATCGCCGTTCCACGATGGCTGAGCGCAGCCTTAAGCACGGCCGTAAGTTGCTTCTTGTCACCCGAAAAAGACCTGGCAACGAAAGACGCGCCCATCTCAACAGCCAGCGCGCAGGTATCGATCGGTGGCAGGTCATTGACCACGCCGGTTTTCGCCTTCGAGCCAAGGTCAGCCGTCGGTGAAAACTGCCCCTTCGTTAAACCATAACAGCCATTGTCCTCAATGATGTAGACGATGGGCAGGTTGCGGCGCATAAGGTGCACAAACTGGCCGATGCCAATCGCACCAGTGTCGCCATCACCACTCGTGCCGATCGCTATCAGCTGCTTATTCGCAAGGACCGCACCAGTTCCGAGCGAGGGCATACGCCCATGAACACCATTGAATCCATGCGCCGCGCCGAGAAAGTAGGCTGGACTCTTGCTCGAGCAACCAATCCCCGACAGCTTGATCACCCGACTCGGCTCAACACCCATCTCGAAACACGCATCAACGATTCGCTCCGAAATAGCATTGTGGCCACAGCCGGCACACAAGGTTGTCTTACCTCCTCGATACGGCTGCAATCCAAGGCCAATCCGATTGACCTTCTTTCCTGGTGAAGATGCGATTTTGCTCATTGAACCTAGTAAGCTCCCCACTCTCTCTAATCGGTCTGTCGATTTATTACTTTATGTACTGGTGGTCGGCACCAGTTCGCTTCCTTCACTAGCTAAAATGGTGTCTGTGACGCTTCGGGCATCAAGCGGCAGCCCACCGAAATACAATACGCTTTTCAGCTTAGCTACACGCTCGGGTGAGAGTTCCATGCGCATCAGGGACAGCATCTGTGCATCACGATTCTGCTCAACCACGTAAACACGCTCACAGCGATCGATGAAGTCGTTAATCTCGGCATTAAAAGGTAACGAGCGCAGTCGACAATAGGTCAGGTCCAGGTCAGCTTCGTGGTTCAATTGGTCGCAACTTTCAATCACCGCCCAGTGACTGCTTCCGTACGCCAGTACGCCAATTGGGCCCTCGCTCTCGCGTTCGATGATCGGTCCAGGCACAGCATCACGAGCGGTCTCGAACTTCGTAGCAAGACGCTTAAGATTGTTTTCATAGTCATCGGCCCGCTCACTGTAGCGGGCCTCTGCATCGTGACCGGAACCACGACAGAAATACGTCGGCATCCCATCACCGGGCAGCGACCGATAGGCGATACCGTCACCATCGACATCCCTGTACCGTCCCCATTCTTTAAGGCGTTTTAACGTCTCAGCATCTAGCAACTTCCCTCGATCGGGCGGCCCAGTCGGATACTCGAATGGTTCCGACATCCAGCTGTTCATTCCGAGGTCAAGGTCGCTCATCACAAACACAGGAGTCTGGAAGCGCTCGGCCAGGTCAAAAGCCTTTAAACTCATCGAGTAACATTCGGTTACCGAAGATGGCAAAAGAAGTAGGTGCTTCGTATCACCATGAGACAGAACCGCGGTGGATAGGATGTCGCCTTGGGCAGTACGAGTCGGTAGCCCTGTGGAGGGACCAACCCGCTGCACGTCGAAGATTACGGCCGGGACTTCCGCATAGTAGCCAAGCCCCGTAAACTCCGCCATTAAGGAAATCCCAGGACCTGACGTCGACGTCATCGACCGCGCGCCGGCCCAGCCCGCACCAAGAGTCATTCCAATTGCCGCAATTTCATCCTCGGCTTGTACGACGGCAAAAGTTGCCTTGCCAGTCTCTTTGTCGACTCGGTACTTGCCCATGTAATCGATTAACGTCTCGCAGAGAGACGAAGACGGCGTAATCGGATACCAAGCCACAACTGTTACGCCAGCCATCATCGCGCCCAGCGCAGCCGCATTGTTACCGTCGACCAAAATTTTTCCGTTCGTCTCACTCATGGGCTCAAGCACGAACCGGTCCTGCTTACCTAAATGTTCGTCAGCGTATTTGTAGCCACCCCTTAGTGCCGCCTGATTTAGCTCAAGTGCCTTCACCTTACGACCAAGCTGCCCGTGAAGGGATTCCTCCACATGAACGAGATCGATATTTAAAAGCTTCGCCAAAATCCCGACATAGACCATGTTGCGGACGAGCCTCCGAAGCTTTGCATTGGTACAGGCTTCCGCTACGAGGCTAGTAAATGGCACCGGATAGAACGTCAGGTCGTCGCGAACCGCACTGAGGTCCATCGCCTCGTCGTAAACGACAGCGGCGCCTGGACCGAGTCCCATTACGTCTTCTCGTGCGGTCTCCGCATTCATCGCAACGAGTACATCAACTTCGGGTTTCCTAGCAAGATAGCCATCCCGACTCACACGGATCGTGTACCACGTTGGTAAGCCTGCGATATTGGAAGGAAACAGATTTTTACCGGAAACCGGTATTCCCATCTTGAAGATGGACCGGAAGAGCACAAGGTTCGCGGTCTGGCTCCCAGACCCATTAACCGTGGCGATTTGAATATTGAAATCGTTGACCGTCTGGCGGGCTAAAGAACTTGTTGCGGCATCCTGAGCCACAACATTTGTAGACGACATTCGACCGTGTCCTTACCGAGCCAAAAACTCGGCACGCTGCGTCCTTGTCACCGCACAGCCACTGGCTCACAAGGTAGGTCCGAGATGGCCGGGCAAACCTAACGGAGCGTACCGGCCCACTATAGCACGATATGACCCTGTTTTCTTGGGTTTTCAGCGCAAAATTCGATCGAATGTGATGCTCCGCTATCGCGGTCAGCACAATGCAATCTCACAAACTCAACACCCGAACCATCTCGGCTCCAAGATCGCTAGGACTTTCTACCACGTGAACACCCGCCGATACCAAAGCGTTCATCTTTTCCACGGCAGTGCCCTTTCCACCTGAAATAATGGCACCAGCATGGCCCATCCGACGACTCGGTGGTGCTGTCTGACCAGCGATGAAGCCGACTATAGGTTTCCTAAAACTGTCCTTGATGTAGGCCGCCGCCTCCTCTTCAGCCGTACCACCAATCTCTCCAATCAAAATCACTGCATCAGTTTGACTGTCTTCGGCAAATAGCCGGAGGACATCAATAAACGAGGTGCCAATGAGCGGGTCACCGCCAATTCCGATACAGGTACTCTGCCCAAGACCTAGCTCCGTTAACTGATGGATTGCTTCGTAGGTCAAAGTACCGCTCCGCGAAACAACGCCGATGCGACCCTTCTGGCAAATGTGTCCAGGAATGATTCCAGCCTTACTCAGTCCGGGAGAGATCAACCCCGGACAATTCGGACCAACGAGACGTGAGGCGGTTTGATCAATCGACCCGAGAACGCCAACCATATCCAGGATCGGAATGCCCTCGCTTATACAGACTACAAGCGGAACCCCTGCACCAATAGCTTCAAGAACGGCGCCAGCCGCGAATCGGGGAGGGACAAATACTAGCGAAGTATTGGCTCCAGTTATCTCCACAGCCTTGGCCACGGTGTCGAATACTGGTAAGCCCTCATGCGTGGTTCCACCTTTTCCAGGTGTGACTCCCCCAACAACAGTCGTGCCATATGCGATTGACTGTTTGGCATGAAAACTACCCTCGCGCCCGGTAAGTCCTTGAACGAGGACTCGTGAATCGTTGTCTATCAGAATGGCCATAACAAGATTGACCTAGTGCGCCCGGGCCAAGCCTACAACTCGGTCGGCAGCCTGAGCCATCGTATCCACAGTTGTAAAGTTCAGGCCGCTCGCTTGAAGCATCTCGCGCCCCTTCTCAACGTTTGTACCCTCCATGCGGATTACCACCGGGATCTGTACATCGAGGTCTCTAACAGCACTAATGACGCCTTCGGCCAACACATCGCACCGCAGAATACCCCCAAAAATATTGATGAGCACGGCCTCAACGTTCTTATCGGACAGCAGGATCTTGAAGGCGTTTCTTATCTGGTCTGCATTAGCACCACCGCCGACATCCAAGAAGTTCGCAGGCTCACCACCCGCGAGCTTAACAATATCCATCGTTGCCATCGCTAACCCGGCACCATTAACCATGCATCCGATCGTGCCATCTAGTTTTATGTAGTTAAGTGCGTGTTTCGAGGCTTCGACTTCGAGTGGTTCTTCCTCGGCCAAGTCTCTTAGATCGGCTAAATGCTTTTGTCGAAAAAGCGCGCTGTCATCAAAATTTATCTTGGCATCGAGCGCAAGGAATCGTCCATTGCGAGTGACCACTAGTGGGTTGATCTCAAGTAGCGAAACATCGTTTTCCCAGAACACCTTATTCAGTTTACGAATCAGTTCGACGACCTCCGCGCACTGTTTATCGTCACTAGGCTTTAATGCCTCCGCTAAACTCCGCGCCTGGTCCACAGTCAGTTCACCAGACACTTTCTGACGCTTAATCAACTCTGGGGTATCGGCTGCGACTTGCTCAATATCCACACCACCGGCTGTACTGGCCATCATGACTGGACAGGCTGCTACACGGTCGAGCACCTCTCCGAGATACAATTCGCGCTCAATTTCGAGGCCCTCTTCAACCAAGAGCCGGCTGACCTTGCGTCCCTCTGGGCCCGTTTGGTGGGTCACGAGCTGCATACCAAGAAGCTCCTCGGCAATCTGCTCAACCTCGGCTGGTCCCCTCGCCAACCTAACACCGCCACCTTTCCCACGACCACCTGCATGGATTTGAGCCTTGAGTACAACTACGTCAACACCTAATCCCTCTGCGACCTTTCGTGCCTCAGCGGAGGTAAATACGACTCCACCGTTAGGAATGGGCACGCCATAATTCCCCAACAGCTCTTTGGCCTGATATTCGTGAATCTTCATAAAGGTTCCGATTATTGTGCTCTAAGTTTCTACACTTTGATTATATCCACGAGCTCCTTTACAGCATCGGCCGACTTCCTGAGCGCTGCCTGTTCATCCGCAGTCAATTCAATCTGAATGATTTCTTCCACACCTCGGGCACCCAACTTGACAGGCACACCGACAAAAAGACCCTCGATGCCATATTCGCCCTGCAAGAAGGTCGCACACGGGAGAATCTTCTTTTTGTCTTTAAGAATGGCCTCTACCATCTCTACAATCGCCGAACCCGGCGCATAGTAGGCGCTCCCGCTACCAAGCAGCTTGACAATCTCGCCCCCACCAGCCGCTGTCCGTTTTACCACGGCATCAAGAGTCGCAGTGTCCATGAGTTCGGTAATCGGAATCCCAGCCACCGTCGAATACCGTGGCAGTGGCACCATTGTGTCTCCATGCCCACCGAGCACGAAAGCGTGGATATTCTCAACCGAAACTCCAAGTTCCATGGCAATGAAGGCCCGCATCCGCGCTGAATCCAAGATACCGGCCATGCCCACTACCCGCTCACGCGGAAACCCACTGACCCGAAACACCACCTGACACATTGCGTCCAGTGGATTCGTCACAGGGATCAAAATGCAATTCGGCGAGTGCTTGACGATATTTTCGGTGACGTCCTTAATTATGTTCTTGTTCTTCAACAGAAGATCGTCGCGACTCATACCAGGCTTACGTGCTAGACCGGCTGTGATCACGACGACGTCAGAATTCGCTGTGTCGGCGTAGTCGTTCGTACCAAGCACATAGGCATCTGAACCTTCTACAGGGTTGGCTTCAAGCATGTCGAGCCCTTTGCCTTGTGGAATCCCCTCAAGAATGTCCAGCAGTACCACATCGGCCAGTTCCTTCGTGGCAATGCGACGTGCGGCGGTTGCCCCGACGTTCCCGGAGCCAATTACCGTAACCTTACGATTCATACATACCTCTCCCTTGAAGCTCTGAACCCACCGCCGGTTACATATTCGAAATGATGGCGTCGGCGAATTCCGAGGTGCGCAGCTTCGTGGCACCGTCCATCTGTCGAGCCAAGTCGTAGGTGACCTTCTTCTGCTGGATCGTCCTTGCAAGCGCGGTCTCAATCCTGTCAGCAGCTTCCTGCCAACCCAAATGCCTAAACATCATGGCTCCTGACAGAATCACTGAGCTCGGGTTTATAACGTCCTTGCCCGCATACTTCGGTGCCGTGCCGTGAGTCGCCTCGAAAAACCCGATCTCGTCACCAATGTTAGCGCCAGGTGCCATCCCCAAACCGCCCACTTGGGCCGCGCAGGCATCCGATAAATAATCGCCATTCAGGTTCGGCGTAGCGAACACGTCATAGTCGGCAGTCCGGGTCAGAACCTGCTGGAATACGCTGTCGGCAATCCGATCATTTACGAGAATTTTTCCGTCGCACTTTGCACCATTCCAATATTCCTCTTCCGTAACAACGGAGTCCCGGAATTCCTCGGTCGCCACCTCGTAGCCCCAGTCCCGAAAAGCGCCTTCAGTGAACTTCATGATATTGCCCTTGTGAACCAGCGTCAGGGTGCCCCGGCGGTTAGCCACGGCGTAACGGATTGCCATGCGAACTAGTCGTTTGCTACCAGTCGCCGAGATCGGCTTTATCCCAATACCTGAATCCGGCCTAATTTTCCGACCCATATCACGCTCCAAAAACTCGATAACCTTCAGCGCTTCATCACTGCCGCTTTCCCACTCAATCCCGGCATAGACATCCTCAGTGTTCTCGCGGACGATAACGACATTCATCCGCTCTGGATGACGGACTGGCGCCGGCGTGCCTTCAAAGTACCGCACCGGTCGAACGCAGGCATATAAGTCCAGAACTTGCCGTAAAGTGACATTGAGACTACGAATGCCGCCTCCAACTGGGGTAGTCAAAGGACCTTTAATTGCAACCTTATAAGTCTTGACAGCTTCAATCGTTTCCTTGGGAAGCCACTCGTTGACCAAACCCTTCGCCTTTTCGCCAGCAAGAAGTTCGAACCAAGCAATATGGCGCACACCATCAAACGCTTTGGATACCGAGGCATCAAATACACGGACGCTCGCCTGCCAGATGTCTGGACCCGTTCCATCACCTTCGATGAAAGGTACAATTGGGTTATCAGGAACAATCAGTCGGTCTCCGTCAAGGGTAATTGCTGCCCCATCGGAGGGTGGAGTCAAATCCAAGCTACTAGACATAGGCTACAGAAAAGAAATCTGGACTGGTTATATATAACAGACTGTAAGAAGACGGGAGGGTGCGTTTTAGGTCAGAACCCCAGACGTTAACGAAAGATATTCACAGAATCTGTGGAAAAGCCTGTGGAAAAAACTCCCGTCGACTTTAGTACACCGCATCAACTAAGGCTTTCTAGCGCTTTGCACCATCGTGGTGCGACAAGGTGTCCTCAACTGCGCGGAGGTGGCATCACGGCAGGCACATTATACTGTATACATCCATCGTTGTTCACCGACCCGTGGTTAATGATGGCACGTTACCGCCACCATTTTGGACGGTCGTTCGTCGCTTATGACCATTGATTAACCATACATGCGAACTGAGAACATATCGGGTGGAACACCCGTCAAGCCCTACCCGCTTAAGATTGTTATTGCCGATAGCCTGCCTGATTCTGCTGCCGATTTACTTCGTCAGATGGGCTGGAAAGTCGACGCTCGTCCTAGAAGGTCACGTGAGAAACTGCTGCACGACCTGAAAGACGCGGATGGCCTGATCGTGCGAAGCAACACTCAGGTGGACGCCGAACTACTGGCCTCAGCCCCCCAACTGAAGGTCATTGCGCGTGCAGGCACAGGCGTTGAGAACATCGACGTTGGAGCTGCGAGCGCCCGAGGAATTCTCATTATCAACGCTCCCGGCGCAAACAGCGTCAGTGTCGCCGAACACACCTGTGCACTCATGCTTGCCTTAGGACGCTCAATCGCCCGCGCCGATACGGCGATGAAGCAGGGTCAATGGACAAAAAAAGAACTGGTAGGTATAGAGCTGCGGAGTAAGAATCTCGGCCTAGTCGGATTGGGTCGGGTTGGACAGGAAGTCGCGTTTCGTGCCCGCGCCTTCGGTATGCATGTTGTGGCTCATGATCCCTATATCTCGGAACAGCTGGCGAGAAGTCTCGACGTCGAACTACTAACCCTCGACGAACTGTGCATCCAATCTGATTTCGTGAGCCTTCATCTACCTCTAACAACCACAACCCGTCGGATGTTCAACGCTAAGCAACTGGCCAAATTTAAATACGGTTCACGCCTCATTAACACTTCTCGTGGCGACCTCATCGATGAAGCCGCATTGGCGGATGCTATTGAATCGGGACAAATTGGTGGTGCTGGGCTCGACGTGTTTGAGTGTGAGCCGCCCATCGATTCCCGTCTCATCGCACTGCCCCAAGTGGTCGCAACCCCACACATTGCCGGCTCTACCCAAGAAGCCCAGCAACTAGTCGGAGCAGAGACGGCAGCGGGAATTCGCGACTATCTCCAACTCGGTATCGTGCAAAACGCTGTCAATTTCCCGTCAATACCGCTGGAAGAACTCAAGCGGCTCCAGCCTTTTGTTGACCTAGCTGAGAAGCTGGGCGCCTTTGTCGCTCAACTGGCGACTGGCAGAACTCGAACCGTGAACATCAGATATTACGGAGGTCTTACCACCGGCACTAATGAACCGCTAGTTGGGGCCGTACTGAAGGGTCTCTTCCAAACAATGCTGTCGTCCACGATCACCCTAATCAACGCACGCTCAGTAGCTGAGGGCCGCGGTGTGGACGTAGTCGAGTCACGCAGTCCTCGACCACGAAATTTCACTAGCCTCATGGCCGTGAAATTGGATACTTCCAACGGCGAGTTATGGGTCGAGGGTGCCATTTTTGAAAATGGCGGGGCCCGTATTGTCCTACTTGACGGTGTTGAAATCGAGGCCGGTCTCGAAGGTACCCACATTGTGATCCGTAATCTCGACGAACCTGGCGTGGTCGGCGCTGTGGGGTCGATCCTAGCTGAATGCGGAGTCAATATCGCACGCTTCGCTCTGGGTCGAGGCCCAGCCGGTGCAGTTTCCGTTATTAGTATCGATGACTCGATGGATTCCGGTAACCGTGAATTGGACAAGGGACTGCTTGACACGCTCCGGGCTGTGCCAGCCATCAAGTCGGCCCAACTGGTGCGGATTTAGGACAGTTCGTGAGAAAAGAAGTTGGGGAAGGCTATTCAGATATCGTCACTCTCCAGCACTTCGTCGACCCACGAAATCATCTGTGGTAATATTCGTCGTGCACCCTTCGACGACCTTTAGTTCCCTCAAAACTCTCAACAAGTCTTCGATCGTCGCTATCATCCCTGCTCGTTACGCGTCCTCACGACTTCCGGGAAAAGCACTCGTCGACCTCGCCGGGAGACCAATGATCGAGCACGTCTACAGGCGCGCATCTTCGGTTCCAGAACTTGATGCAGTCATCGTCGCAACTGACGATGACCGGATCATCAGTGCCGTTCAGGGTTTCGGCGGGCACGCCGAGAGGACTCAGTCAATCCATCGCTCTGGCACCGAACGAGTTGCTGAAGTCGCCGCGAGACTGCCCTGCGCCATCGTTGTCAACATACAGGGCGATGAACCGCTCATCGAACCTTCGATGATTAAGGAAGCACTTGAAATGGTTCGTTCTGAGCCATCAGTGCAAATGTGCACACTGCGTAGACAGATCACAGACCCCGCAGAGTTAGCAAATCCGAGTATCGTGAAGGTCGTCGTCGATAGTCACGGAGACGCCTTGTACTTCTCTCGACACAAGATCCCACATTCAGTGTCCGCAGTGGAGCCGATTTTCTTTAAACATATCGGGCTCTACGTTTATAGGAGACACTTCCTGCTCGAATTGGCAACATTGCCACCCATGCCACTTGAAACCGTCGAGTCGCTTGAACAACTCCGCGTACTGGAACACGGCTTTACAATCAGGACCGTTGAGACAAAGAGTGATTCATTTGGAGTTGATACGCTCGAAGATGTCGAACGGGTTCGTCGGTCTTTGACCCAAGGAGTTCGACCGTGACCGAGCCATCGCAGAACAGGAAAGAACGACCAATCAAATACATTTTCGTGACGGGTGGCGTGGTGTCATCCTTAGGTAAAGGATTGGCCGCAGCGTCACTAGGTTGCTTGCTCGAAGGGCACGGGCACAAGGTAACGATGTTGAAGTTCGATCCTTACGTCAATGTCGATCCCGGAACAATGAGCCCATACCAGCACGGCGAAGTGTATGTCACCAACGACGGTGCAGAAACCGACCTGGATCTCGGACACTATGAGCGCTTCACCAGTACAATCACGACACGTAATCACAATTGGACAACTGGAAAGATTTTCCTGTCTGTAATTGAAAAGGAGCGCCGAGGTGATTATCTCGGTCGCACCGTGCAAGTAATCCCACACATCACTGATGAGATTAAGAAAAACATTCGTGGTGTCTCCAACGAGGCTGACGTCGTTCTCGTGGAGGTCGGCGGGACTGTCGGCGACATCGAGAGTCAGCCCTTCCTCGAAGCAATCCGTCAAATGCGGCAAGACGTAGGTCGCGAAAACACCCTTTACGTCCACTTAACATTAGTGCCCTTTATTGGCACAGCAGGTGAAGTCAAGACCAAGCCAACCCAGCACAGTGTTCGCGATCTTCGTGCTATTGGCATTCAACCAGACATTCTGCTATGTCGAACTGACCGGACACTCGAAACCGAAATTAAGAAGAAAATTTCTCTGTTCTGTGACGTCAGCGAAGAAGCCGTTATCACAGCACGGGATGTTGACAACATCTACAAGGTGCCCCTCGTCCTCGCGGCCGAAGGACTTGACCGCATAGCTCTTAAACATCTCAACCTATCTAACGAGCGGCGTAACATGCGGGCGTGGGAAGACCTCGTGAATCGGATTCAGCACCCAAAGGACAACCTGACGATCTGCGTGGTTGGTAAGTACGTGGGCTACGAGGATTCCTATAAAAGTCTAAACGAAGCGGTCTACCACGCGGGCTTTAAGCATGGTTTAAAGATTAAGATTAGGTGGATTGAATCCGAAGACCTTGAGGTTCCCGACGGCGAACAATTACTCGTTGGTGCTGACGGCATTCTTGTGCCCGGTGGTTTTGGAGATCGTGGTAGTCGAGGCATGATGTGCGCCGCTCGTATTGCCCGAGAACGATTAATTCCCTACTTTGGGATCTGTTACGGCTTCCAGTGGGCCGCAGTGGAGTTCGCACGAAACGTTTGTGGTTTAGGGGACGCAGATTCCACTGAGTGCTCACCTAATACACCGCACAAGGTTATCTACAAATTACGCGATCTCCTCGGAGTTGATGATTTAGGTGGAACCATGCGGCTCGGCGCGTACGCTTGTGAACTCACAGCTGACTCAAAGGCTTACGCGGCCTACGGTGAGCGTCAGATTAGCGAACGGCACCGCCACCGGTACGAATTCAACCGCGAATATGAACAAACACTAACGGAACATGGTCTACGAATAACTGGACAATCTCCCGACGGTAAATTCGTCGAGGTGCTCGAATTGCCAGAACATCCGTGGTATGTGGCAGTCCAGTTTCACCCAGAATTTAAGTCGAAGCCCCTCCAGCCCCATCCCCTGTTCGACCGCTTCGTTGGTGCTAGCTACCAGCATAAACGGGGTGTCTCAAGCCAAACCGAAACCGCTCCATCCCTGGCTAAATGACCGTTCGTAATGGCCCTGTTACATCCGACGCCGGTTTATAATGAACCAGTGGAAGCGGTCACGGTCGGAGGCATCGGATTCGGCGGAAACCATCGCCTTGCGCTGATCGGGGGACCCTGTGTTATCGAGAGCGAGGCGCACGCTTTGTCGCTAGGTGAACGCATTAAAACAATCACTTCACGCCAGAACGTTCCACTAGTCTTCAAGGCATCATTCGACAAGGCGAACCGAACATCGCTTCATTCCTTTCGTGGTCCTGGAATCGATGAGGGCCTCCGTATCCTCGCCCGCGTCAAGCATGAGCTAGACCTTCCGATTCTCACAGACATTCACGAGGCAGCACAAGCCGCACCAGTCGCCGAGGTAGCTGACGCCCTGCAGATTCCGGCATTTCTTTCACGCCAAACCGATCTCCTGATTGCAGCCGCTCGAACTGGCCGACCTGTTAACCTAAAAAAGGGACAATTCCTAGCACCACAGGACATGCGTTATGCCATCGCTAAAATTACTGAGAGCGGTAATAGTCAGGTAATTGTGACAGAGCGAGGGGTTACATTCGGATACAACAACCTTATGGTCGATATGCGTGCCTTTCCTCAGCTCCGTAGTTTGGGAGTGCCTGTGGTTTTCGATGTAACTCACAGCCTTCAACTGCCCGGCGGCGCAGATGGTGAGTCAAGCGGCCAGGCAGAATTCATCACACCTCTTGCTTCTGCTGGAGTGGCCGCCGGAATCGATGGGCTATTTCTCGAAATCCATGATTCCCCCGCTAAGGCTAAGAGCGATGGGCCGAACGCATGTCCACTCGACGAATTAGAACCGCTATTGCAACGCCTCGTCCGAATTGACGATGTGGTACGGACAACTCCGACGCGTGTGTAATTCGCGGAAAGCCAACATGCCAGACCAGACCGATTCGGACTCTGGAAACAATGCCGGACTGACGTTAGCGCGTCAGGTTCTCGAAACAGAGGCCGCGGCCATCCTAGCGCTTCTTGACCGCCTCGACGCAGCATTCGAACGCGCGGTTGACGTGCTCCAAACCTGCTCAGGAACGATCATCGTTACCGGTATGGGAAAATCTGGCATCATCTGTCGAAAAATTGCCGCAACGCTTTCAAGTACGGGAACTCCTGCATTCTTCTTGCATCCGGCAGAGGCCATCCACGGCGATCTTGGGGCGATCCAACCTGACGATGCCGTACTCGCGCTCTCTTACAGCGGGGAAACAGATGAACTATTACGACTGCTAGAGACGATCCGGCGTCGAGACATACGATTGATCGCCATTACTGGAAATCCTTCATCAGCTCTTGGCCGGGCCGCGGACGTCACTCTCAACTGTCGAGTTAGTGAGGAAGCTTGTCCGCTTAATCTTGTGCCGACTGCCAGTACCACCGCATCGTTGGCTATAGGGGACGCACTAGCTATGGTACTCAGCGTCAGAAAGGGTTTCCAGCAGGAGGACTTCGCGATAAACCATCCTGGCGGGAAGCTCGGCAAGCGCCTAATGAGAGTCGACCAACTAATGCACGGTGGTGCTCAGCTACCCTGCGTCGAGTCCACAACTCCCATGCGTGACGTGATCTACGAAATGTCGAGTAAGGGTCTTGGCATGACCTGCGTAGCCAAAGCCGACCATTGCCTTCTGGGAATCATCACTGATGGTGATCTGCGTCGACACATGAATGACTCAGCTGATTTCCTCGCCTGTGCTGCAAGCGATGTCATGACTTCGACTCCAGTCACAATCCAGGGAACCGCTCTCGCTGTTACAGCGCTAAATACCATGGAAGCGAAGCGCATCACGTCACTTGTTGTCGTTGATGTAAACCGTATTATCCAAGGGGTGTTGCACGTGCACGACCTCTGGCGAGTTGAGCAATTCTGAAATCTAGTTGGACAACGAAAGTAACACCGTGTCGGTCCATAATAAAGCCTCGAGAATTCGCCTACTACTGTTTGATGTTGACGGTGTCCTCACCGACGGTCGAATAGAATTACACCCGGATGGCAGCGAATCAAAATGTTTTCATATCCGCGACGGCGCAGCGATTGTGTGGGCCAATCGGGCTGGTCTACTAACCGGCATTCTCTCAGCGCGTACTTCAGTTGCAACAACGTTACGGACCAAGCAACTTGAAATGCCCATCGTTCTCCAAGGAGTCACAGTAAAACTCTCCGCGTATGAACAAGTCCTAGCCAATTATCAGCTGACTGACACTGAAGTCGCTTACATGGGCGATGACTTACTCGACTTAGCAGTACTCGCTCGGGTCGGTCTCTCTGCTGCACCAGCCGACGCTGCTATTGGCGTAAGACAGAAAGTCGACTGGATCAGCTCGGCACGCGGTGGTGAAGGTGCTGCACGTGATTTGATTGAACTCGTCCTGAGAGCTCGATCGCTCTGGCCGCCGATTATTGAGTCTCAAGCCGATCCAGAATCCGATCTATCCCATGGATGAAACAGCTTCTGTCACATTCGTTAGCGTGTTAGTAGCCTTACTCATCGGCCTTACCATTGGAAAGGCCTGGGAACGCTACAAGTTGCGTGGCGGTCGCTGGATTGATCGTCGAAAAGCCAGGAAATCTCCCCATTACATCCTTGGTCTGAACTTCCTAGTCTCGAACCAAATCGATCTGGCAATCGAGGAACTGAGCAACGCTGCTGGCCTTGATGAAGACGCACTTGAAGTCCATATGATTCTGGGTAACCTCTTTCGTGAAAAAGGTCAGGTCGCCCGTGCGATCCAAGTTCACCAAGACCTACTACAACGACCAGGACTTAGCACTATCGAACATGCGTATGTACTCCTTTGCCTTGGACTTGACTTCAGACGCGGCGGTATCGTCGATCGGGCACTAGAAACGTTTAATGAAGTGCTCCGGCTCGATTCCGATAACCGCTATGCTCTGCTGAACCTAGGAAAGCTTTACGAAGATCAACACCAGTGGCCCGAAGCCTACGCAATACGGAAACGCGTGATGGCACTCGCCGAGCCCGAATCGCAGGCCTCGCATCGTTCCATTCTTGCTTTCCTTGAAACTGAGATCGGCCAAGAAGCTCGATCCAAGACTGATGTAAAGGAGGCTATCTCTCACTTCGAGTCGGCCATAGAGCTTGACAAGAGCACGGTGCCAGCATACCTAAACCTAGGTGACGTACGCTTAGCCTCAGGTGACGCCAAGGGGGCGATCTCAGCTTGGGAACACATCATTAATGTCGAGCCAAGTCGCGCTTACCTAGCTTTCGACCGACTCGACGACGCCTACCCTAAAAGCGGTTCCCCCAAGAAGTTTCAGGAGTTATGCCGTCAGCTGATCACATCAAACCCGCTTGACTGGCGAGCACGTCAGGCCCTAGCTCGGCACCTGACTGAGCGAGGCTCGGTCCGTGACGCACTGGAACTCCTCCTTGAAGCACTCGTACACAATCCACACGCTCTTTCAATCCATCAATCGATCTTACAAACGTTGACTGAACTCAAATTCGATACGGTTCTTGTGCAGCGCTATGTTGAATTGACCCGTGGCGCTATCTTTTACCTCGACCCGCACATTTGCATAAACTGTCATTATCGAAGTACGGAACTGTTATGGCAGTGTCCTCAGTGCCACGAGTGGAAGACCTTTCTCGAAGAACGGATGGCACCTGCGAAGAAGCCAGTGAACCCACACCACGAACGCGAATGAACTCACTTGGGACTTCGGCATGCTAAGAATTGGCCTCACAGGAGGACTTGCGACCGGTAAGAGTCACGTAAGAGTTCGAGTTGCCACCCTAGGACTACCGACAATCGACGCAGACACAATCGCCAGGAAGGTTGTCCGTCCTGGTGAACCAGCTTGGCACGACATACGTCAACGCTTCGGTAACGGCATTTGGAAAACCGATGGTTCTCTCAATCGAGCGGCTCTCGCTTCAATTATCTTTTCCGACGAGGCAGCCCGAAATGACCTGGAGGAGATCCTTCACCCTCGCGTCTATTCAGTGATTAGAAGCTGGCTCGATCAGCTAGCGCAGGCGCATATCCACCATGCCGCCGTTGCCGACATCCCACTACTCTATGAAACTGGACACGCCGATGATTTTGATAAGGTCATCGTCGTTACGTGCGATGCCAAAACACAGCTGCAACGGGTTATAGCCCGAGATGGGCTCAGTAAAGAAGAGGCTCAGCAACGAATTGCCATCCAACTTCCGACTGCACAGAAGGCAGCGCAAGCTGATGTTGTAATTTCAACGGAGGGAACACTGAAAGAGACCGATGCACAGATCGACCGATTCGTGCAGGAACTAGATCAGGCGATCTAACCACTGTGCTAGACGGCCTTCCCTAGATGCATTTCCGAAGCTCGGACAGTATTAACCATCAACATCGCAACGGTGAGGGGACCGACGCCCCCAGGCACTGGTGTCAGAGCACCGGCCGTTTCACTAACAGCTGGATGAACGTCTCCTACCAATAGGGATCCACGTCGTGCAAACGTTTGAAGCCTAGGTGAACTAGGCGGCAGCAGGCTCTTCACGATAGCTTCATCTACCAAGCGATTGACTCCCACATCGATCACTGTGGCCCCGGGCTTGACAAACTCCGAGGTTACGAACGCTGGTCGACCCAATGCTGCGATGAGAACATCGGCCTCTCTAGCCAGCGCACTTAAGTCACGCGTCTTCGAGTGACAAACTGTGACCGTGGCATGGCGATGAAGAAGCATGAGAGCTACTGGCTTACCAACTATTTGGCTGCGTCCGATCACAACAGCACGCTGACCTTTAAGATTGATACAGCTCCGGTCAAGGAGCTCGAGAATTCCAGAAGGGGTACAAGGAGCAAACACAGAGCGCCCCTGGGCTAACCGGCCGAAGTTGGTTGGATGAAAGCCGTCGACGTCTTTCGTAGGATCAATGGCTTCAAAAAGCGTGCTCTCTGCAGCAGTCCCGAGCGCGCTGGGCAAAGGTGCCTGTACCAAGATACCATCGTGGTCCTGACTACGATTGAACCGACACACGACCTCCTTAGCTTTATCAAGCGTGGCCGTCTTCGGTAACCGAACTACATCAACTTTTAAGCCCAACGCGTCACCGGCTTTTGACTTAGTATTTACATATACTTCCGACGCCGCATCATCTCCAACGAGCAGGATTCCCAATGTTGGAGGACGTCGGGCAGCCAGCGTACAGGCCTCAACGCGTGCAACTAGTTCTGTGCGGATATCGGCCGCGATGCGCGTACCATCTAAGATTCGTGCTGCCATACCTAAACGCCTAAGGTTAGATCCTTCCACCAACTAGATTAAAACTAACAGGACATCGAAACAATCCCATTCTAACAGCCCCAAACAGCTTCATTACAGTAACAATGGGAGTTTCGGCTTTGGAACCCGTGGGAACTTCAGTAGAATGCCGCCGCCCCTGTATGATCAAACATGCAGTCTGGAGACGTTGATGACTATCAATGATCGTGGCACGTGGGGTTCACGATTCGGTTTCGTGCTGGCTGCGGCAGGGTCGGCTGTCGGCCTCGGAAACATTTGGGGCTTCCCGACAAAGGTCGGACAGAACGGCGGCGGCGCCTTCGTTTTGGTCTACCTAGCTTGCGTAATTTTTATCTGCCTCCCTATTCTCATCGCCGAACTGGCGATCGGTCGACATACCAAGAGTGACCCTGTCACCGCGTACGCAAGACTCCGCCCAGGAACCAGATGGTGGATGGCGGGCGCCCTCGGTGTGGCAGCCGGATTCGGGGTTCTATCTTTCTACTCCGTCATTGCTGGCTGGGCGCTCGCCTACATCTGGTTCAGTGCAACCGGCACAGTGAGTAGTGGAGCACTCGAAAGTGCCACATTCTTCACCGAATTTACGGCTCGTGCACCTATCAACCTAATGCTGACTTTCGTGATGTTGGCAGCCACAGCTGGTGTATTACTTGGAGGCATCCGCTCAGGCATCGAGCTCGTCTCGAAATTTCTGATGCCAGTGCTAGCGCTTCTCCTGGTCGGCCTAGCCATCCGTGCCGTCACACTGCCAGGTGCGGCCGAAGGGGTCGCATATTACCTGAAGCCAGATTTCAGCAAGGTAATGAATTTTGGCACCCTCAACGCTGCTCTGGGTCAGGCGTTCTTCTCATTGAGTCTCGGTCTTGGAACAATGTTGGTTTACGGAAGCTATCTAACCCGACGCGAAGGTATCGCTAAAGCGGCTGTTATGGTGGTAGTTGTGGACACCTGCCTGGCTTTACTGGCCGGCTTCATGATCTTCCCATCAGGATTCTCAATTCCTGGATTCGACCCCGGCAGCCAAGGCCCAGGCCTCATCTTCGTTGTGCTACCTAGGCTGTTCGCATCTCTCCCTGGAGGCCAGTTTTTTGGAGCCGCTTTCTTCATCTTGTTGACCTTGGCTGCTCTTACTTCAGCGATTTCGCTCCTCGAGGTTCCTGTAGCTCATTTCATTGACGCACACAGTTGGGGCCGCCCTCGAGCGGTGCTCGTTGTGATGATGGCGACTTTTGCTCTATCCATTCCGTCAGTTCTAGCCAGTGGCGCTAATAATTTTTTCACGAGTCTTCCAATTATCGGCCTCGACTTCCTAACACTAATGATCACGGTCTGGAACGATTTTGCCTTGCCGATTGGAGGACTACTGACCGCTGTATTTGTTGGGTACGTCTGGCGCATTGACAATGCACTCGAGGAGCTTTTGGCTGAACAGGCGTGGTTTCCAGGGCGTCAGTTCTGGGGCCTACTCATCCGCTACGCTTGCCCAGTGGCCATTTTTCTTATCATCTTCGGCACTTTACAAAGCTTAATCGCCTGATATTATTCGCCAACGTTAATCTCGACTTTAAGGAGCCACGGATGGAAGAACTGACGCAGCAAATCCAAGCCATCGAAAGCTCTGTGTACGAGTGGTATGCGGTTCCCCTAATTCTACTGGCCACGGGTGGACTCATTACCATCACAACAGGGTTGGTGCAGATTCGCCGTTTCCCAGCAGCCTTCCGCATGGTATTCGCCGGCGCCTTTAAGAAGAATACCGCCCAAGACGGGACCATCACTCCGTTTCAGGCTCTATCAACAGCTCTCGCCTCCACCGTCGGCAATGGCAATATCGGTGGCGTAGCCACCGCCATAATCATCGGTGGACCGGGTGCTATCTTTTGGATGTGGGTCTGTGCAGCGGTCGGCATGGCCACGAAGTATGCTGAGGCAGTTCTAGGCGTCCACTTCCGGGTAACCCGCGAGACAGGCGAATTGGCGGCGGGTCCGATGTACTACATTACCGGTGGAATCCCTTATGGGTGGCTTGCGAAACCGCTAGCGTATGCCTTCGCGTTCTTCGGCGCCGTAGCTTGCTTACTTGGCACAGGCAACATGGCCCAGTCGAACACCGTCGCACGAACGTTCGTGGAAGCGGCGCGAACAATTTTCAACCTCGACGTACCCCTCTGGTTTCCCGGCATACTGATCACGGCCGCCGTCGGACTCGTGTTAATCGGCGGCATCAAGCGAATTGCTGCCGTTGCGGAAAAGCTGGTGCCGGCGATGATCGTTGTCTATCTCGCAATGGCAACGATCTATATCCTGATGAACGTGACCGAACTGCCGGCAATGTTTGGATTAATCATCTCCCGGGCTTTTTCACCCTCGGCCGCGGTCGGAGGCTTCGTTGGCGCCTCAGTCGCTCAGTCCTTGGCGGCTGGAATTAGCCGTGGCGTACTCTCGAATGAAGCTGGGCTGGGTAGCGCACCGATCGCGCACGGGATTGCCAATGTAAAACATCCCTCTGAGCAGGGCTTGGTTGGTATCTTTGAAGTCTTCGTCGACACAATCGTCGTATGCTCGATGACCGCATTCATTATTCTCTCCTCAGGCCTGTGGACAGACCCAAGCTACCAACAGGCAAGTGGCGATCTAACCGCTGCCGCCCTGAGCACCAGTATTCCGTTTGCCTCTCTGATTCTCGCGGTGTGCTCCTTCCTCTTTGGCTTTTCGACGCTCATCGGCTGGTGCTACTACGGTGAAAAATGCTTCGAGTTCCTATTCGGCTCAGAAAAAATCTTGTTCTATCGAGTGCTGTTCACAGCGCTCGTCATGGTCGGTTCGGTCATTTCAGTGCCTATGGTCTGGGCCATCGGCACGCTGTTAAATGGATTTATGGCGTTTCCGAATCTGATAGGCCTGATCTTCCTGGTTGGAACCGTTAAGAAGTTGACTCAAGAATACTTCGAGGGTACTAACACAAGCAGTTAGGACAGGAACTCTTACTCAATCAGTGAGAGCGTCGAGAAATTCAGCTGTTCGGCGTTCCGGATTACCCCCGGTCAGCAGGTCGGAAATCACCGCAACCGACGTTGCACCAGCGCGGATAACACTACGTGCACGCTCCAAGGTAATACCGCCAATACCAATAAGCGGTACGCCCTCGACACGTTCGGCAGCTTGCGCGACAAACTCTAGCCCCACAACCGCATCGGGAGCCGTTTTACTCTGCGTCTCAAAGACTGGGCCAACAGCCACGTAGGAGATCGGCCAGGACAGGGCGACATCGAGTTGTCGCAGGGTGTGGGTCGAGAGGCCTAACAAAGCTTCGGGTCCTACGATCTGCCGCGCGGCATCCACCGGCAAGTCCTCTTGACCAAGGTGGAGGCCGCGAGCACCGGAAAGCCTGACAAGATCAGCACGATCATTCAAAATAATAGTGGCTCCGTATCGAATGCCTAGGTTGACGATGGTGTCAGCCCAGACGATAAAGGTCTTACTCGATACTGACTTGGCCCGCAGCTGCACAAGCCGCGCCCCGCCACGCATCACAGCCTCCGCAAGCCGGGTGACCTCCCAGCCATAGCGGGATGACACATCAGCATCAATGATTGCGTAAAGTGGGGACAGCGGCACGGACACGCTTAGGACTCAGGGTTCGTAACGAGACAGATACGCCTGCAATAGGACTAGACAGCCTTAGCCAAACCTTTACGTGGTCGATTTGCCTGGAACCGCTCCAGAAAGGTCGTATCGAACTCCGCCGCCACGAATCCAGGGTCCTTTAGAATAGCTTGATGGAGAGGGATGTTCGTCTTAATCCCTTCGATTACTGTCATATCAAGTGCACGCCTTAGACGGGCAATTGCCTCGCTGCGGTCGCGCCCGTGCGCGATGACCTTCGCCACAAGCGAATCGTAAAATGGGGACACCGTGCAGCCAGCATGCGCGTAAGTATCGAGTCTAATGCCCGGGCCACCTAAGAAACTAAAGGTCTCGATGACGCCTGGCGATGGCACGAAGGTTTCGGGGTCCTCGGCATTGATTCGGCATTCGATCGAGTGGCCGTTAAAGTTCACCCCCCTCTGCTGGAAGCCTAACTTTTCACCAGCGGCGATCCGAATCTGCTCCTTGACAATATCGATGCCTGTAATCATTTCCGTCACAGGATGTTCGACCTGCAGTCGAGCATTCGCTTCTATGAAGTAAAAATTACCCTTGCCGTCCAAAAGAAACTCAAAGGTTCCAGCGTTTTGATACTGCACGGCCTTAGCAGCATGCACAACCGTTTTTCCCAACTTCTTGCGCAACCGGTTGGTAAGGGCCATCGACGGAGCTTCCTCGAGAATCTTCTGGTGACGACGTTGAATCGAACACTCACGTTCTCCGAGGTGAATGACATGACCGTGTTGATCGGCGAGCACCTGTACTTCAATGTGTCGAGGTGCTTCAACGAATTTCTCGATATATACATCACGGAACCCAAACGCCACTTCAGCTTCGTGTTGAGCCGTCTGGAAAGCCACTTCTAATTCCGGGAATGAACGTACCACCCGTAGCCCTCTCCCACCACCACCAGCGGTCGCCTTAATGATGAGCGGAAATCCAAGTTTCTTGCCGAGAACCTGGGCCTTCTCTAACCCTTCGACCGGCCCGTCACTACCAGGGAGGACCTTCACACCAGCTTTCTTCATCGCTCGGCGCGCCCTCGCCTTATCACCCATCAGACGCATCACGGTCTGATCGGGACCAATGAATTTGATACGACAGGACTCACAGGCTTCGGCGAGAAACGCACTTTCCGACAGAAAGCCATATCCGGGATGCAACGCATCAACGCCAGTGATCTCAGCAGCGCTGATCACTGCTGGCACGCTCAAATAGCTATCGATGCTTCTGGCAGGGCCGATACAGACTGACTCATCAGCAAAACTGACATGGACGGAGTGCTCATCCGCGTCGGAGTAAACCGCTACCGTCTTGATACCTAGCTCACGACAGGCGTGGATGACACGAAGTGCGATTTCACCACGATTGGCAATCAGGATCTTCTTGAACATTAAGCTTGAAAATTAAGAATGAGGACAAATCTTGTCCGGTTTCAACTGACCCTTGGACGGACGCGCATGGAAAACAGCTGGTCACCGTACTGAACGGGCTGACCGTTTTCAACAAAAATCTCGGTGATTTCGCCATCATCTTCAGCATTGATCTCGTTCATTAACTTCATCGCTTCAATGATGCACAAAACTTGACCCTTGCCCACTTTGTCGCCGACCTCAACGAACGATTTAGCCCCAGGATCTGGAGCGCGATAAAAGGTTCCAACAATCGGTGACTTAACTACTGACAGATCAGCGGACCCATCCACGTCAGTCCCAATCGACGATTCAACTGACTGAGCGGCGACCAGAGCAGGTGCTGGTATCGAAACAGCGGTCACGGCACCCTGGTCATGTGAACTCTCACGCTTGATCCGGAGACGGACACCTTCCTTCTCAATTTCGAACTCTGAGAGGTTATGCTCCTGAGCAAGCTCAATGATTTCCTTGACCTCGTCAAGATTTTTAAGGTGCAACTCTTTACGCCCAGCTTTGTTGGTCATGTTTGCTTCCGTAGCCGGTTAAGACTCAAGACTGAACCCACAGATCCCGTCTAACGTCTGTAAGTAACTCATACCCTTCGTCGGTCACAAGAACGTCGTCTTCGATACGTACCCCACCTTGACCTGGCTCGTAGGCCCCGGGTTCAACAGTGAACACCATGCCGGGAACCAAAAGCACGTCGGATCCTTCAGCAATAGCGCGCTTGCGGTCCGAATCACGCTTCGAGATTCTCGGATCCTCGTGAATCTCCAAGCCTAGGCCATGTCCCGTCCCATGGTTGAAAGCCTCACCGAGCCCACTCTCCTCAAGCACCCGGCGCGCTGCACCATCGACTTCACTCGCCCACACACCAGGACGGACCACAGCAATCGCCGCTTCCTGAGCAGCTGCGACAGCTGAGTGGAGACGTCGAGCAACCTTACTGGGCGTCCCAATAGTCGCCACGCGGCTCAGGTCAACACAGTATCCGTCGAGGACCCCGCCGAAGTCTAGCAGGACTATGTCACCCTCAGTGAATACTCGAGTGCTTGGCTGTGCGTGTGGTAGAGCGCTATTGGGACCGGAAGCAACAATGGTATCAAATGCTGGTCGCTCGAAACCGGCATTGCGTAGGTTGGCATCAATCTCAATGGCTACATCACGTTCCTGACAACCTGGTTCGATAATGCGGCTTATGTCGACTGCAACCATTGAGAGAAGCCGTCCAGCCTCACGCAGGGTAGACCGCTCGTAGTCATCCTTCACAGCCCTCACCTTCTCAACAACTCGAGACGTGGCCACCAATTCGGGAACTGAGCGCCCGGAGCCCAATGCCCGCTCGAGTGCAGTGGATAGATGGATGTGGGTTTGAACAGTCATCCGGTCTGATTCGAAGCCCAACCTCTTAGCATTGGACGACACCAAGAGATCACCGAGTGTGCCCTCATAGCTACGAGCTACAGATCTCACTTCGGTGTGACACGGTCCATGACTTGATTGAAGTAATTCCCGAGCAGCTGTTAAATATCGACCGTCGGTCACCAGGTTGCAGCCATTGCGAGAGATTAGGAGGGACGCCGAAGAACCCTCAAAGTTTGTGAGATATCGAATATTCGGAACGTGAGTAACAAGAAACGCATCTAGATGTTCATCGGCGAGTTTTTCCCAGACTCGTTCAAGACGCCTCGTTAGATCCTTCGAAGTTGGCTTACCCATCACCCAAACATTTTCGGAATTCTATTGGCCTGCGCAGACCACGAAATTTGGAGCATAAACTAAACAACCTGATGAGCTTTATCGGCCCTTCGACCACAAACAGACAGAGTAACACTGTCCATTGTCCGACTGGCAAAGCTCTCCAGAAAATCATCAGCCAGCAAATAGGAATCGCAACGAGGTCGAAACGGTGTCGAATGAAAATACCAGCGGTACTTCTTGCCTCCCATTTGGTGGTTGATTCCTTGACACCACCTGTAATCGACCGTATTATTTGGGTTTGCAGTTACGAGGTGGTTCCTGTAGAGGCAGTTGATGAAAACGTTTGTGGCGTCATCGAAGAACTTGGAGCGCAAGTGGCATCTGATTGACGCTGAGGGTAAGATCCTTGGGCGGATCGCAACAGTCGCGGCACGCCTCCTCCAGGGTAAGCACCGTCCGCAGTACACAACTTTCATTGATACTGGTGACCATGTCATTGTCGTCAACGCTGCACAGGTCAAATTGAGTGGTCGCAAAGAAGACCAAAAACTCTATCGACGGCACAGCGGTTATGAAGGCGGTCTTCGAGAAGAAAGTGCAAGACTTGTTCGTCAGCGGAAACCAATCCGTCTGGTTGAACTGGCAGTGCGGGGCATGCTTCCCAAGACAAAGCTAGGGAACACGATGTACCGTAAGCTGAATGTATACGCTGGGCCAGACCATCCACACTCCGCACAGAAACCTACCGCCCTTGAGGTTGCGTAACCTTGGCAGATAGTCAATTCTACGGCACCGGACGTCGGAAGACGTCCACTGCTCGCATCTTTCTCCGCCCTGGCACCGGTAACATTCAGGTCAACCGGCGCTCGCTGAATTTGAGTTTTCCGACCGAAGTGCTTCGGATGCAGATACAGCAACCGCTGCAACTGACCGAAACCCTTGGCCAGTATGATGTTCTGGCCACGGCGACTGGTGGCGGCGTTTCTGGGCAAGCCGGCGCCTTACGGTTAGGAATCGCACGCGCCTTAGTTAAAGCTAACCCAAGCCTCCGCGCCGATCTCAAGAAAGCTGGCTTTCTGAGGCGCGATCCCCGAATCAAGGAACGCAAAAAGTATGGTCTAGCCGGTGCACGCAAGCGATTCCAATTTAGCAAGCGATAAAACATTGTGATTACAAGACAAGACCTGAATTCGGCGGAAGTCCGCGTAGGAGAAGACGCTTGAGTGCAGTCGAATTAAAGGAACTCCTTGAGTCTGGTGTCCACTTTGGCCATCAGACGAGGCGCTGGAACCCGAAGATGAAGGAGTACATCTTTGGGGAACGGAACGGCATTTACATCATCGACCTCAGCAAGACAGCCAAGCTCTTTAGCGAGGCAAGGCAATTCGTTTCTTCGCTAGCCGCAGAAGGCCGCACAATCCTTTTCGTTGGCACTAAACGTCAAGCTCAGGATGTTGTTATCGAAGAAGCACGGCGCTGCGGAATGTTCTTCGTTAATCAGAGATGGCTGGGTGGCCTACTAACTAACTTCACGACGATTCAACGAAGCATCGGACGGCTTCGCGATCTGGAAGCAATGAGCACCGATGGACGCTACGAAACACTATCGAAGAAGGAAATTTCACGGCTCGAGAAGGAGAAGCGAAAACTTCATAAAAATCTTGATGGCATCCGCACGATGTCAAAACTGCCTGACGCGGTATTCGTTATCGATACGCGCAAGGAAAAAATTGCGGTCGATGAGGCAAGGAAGCTCAAGATCCCGATCATTGGTATCGTCGACACGAACTGCGACCCGGACGACGTCGATTATGTCATCCCTGGTAATGACGACGCGTTGAGAGCTATCAAGTTGGTTATGAGTAAGATCGCAGATGCCGTTATCGAAGGACGGGGTCTTCGAGAAGCTGCCCAATCGGAACGTGAGGCCGGCGACACCACCCCTTCTGACTCGGCGAGTCAAGCGGTTAGTGCTGAGCAGGCAACTACCCCTGCTTCTGCCTAAGGGTAAGCGCGCCCAGCTTCGATCGAGCCGGCCCAGTTACGCGCCGGCATTTTTTCTGTACATTGCTCGCCACGCGGGCCAAGCACCTGGAGAAATTCGATGAGTATCTCAGCCACAGACGTCAAGGTTCTACGCGATAAGACCGGAGTGGGCTTTATGGAATGCAAGGCTGCCCTCACCGAAGCTCAGGGTGACACCGAACAGGCGATGACCATCCTACGAAAACGTGGACTCGCTAAGGCCGCTAAGCGTGCTGGCCGTTCAACCGATCAGGGCGTTGTAGGAAGTTACATCCACACAGGCGGTAAAATCGGTGTGCTCATTGAGGTAAACTGCGAGACCGATTTCGTCGCAAGAACGGAGGACTTTCAGCAGCTCATAAAGGAGCTAGCTATGCATGTGGCTGCGGCTAACCCACTTTATGTTCGGAGAGAGGACGTGCCCGCCAAAACGATTGAACAGGAAAAAGGAATCTTTCAATCACAACTAGAAGACAAGGGCAAGCCGCCTCATGTGGTCGAAAAGATTCTAGAAGGTAAGCTTGAAAACTATTACTCAGAAATTGTATTAATCGACCAACCATCAATTCGTGATCCAAAAACAACGGTCGGTCAGCTTGTTGCGTCTGCGATCGCAAAAATGGGCGAGAACATCACGATCTCACGTTTCGCAAGATTTAAGATCGGCGAGGGACAAGGCTAACGCCTTCGATGCCTTCAGTAAAGCTAACCCACTACGAGTCGGTTGGCGATCTATAATCTCCACGATCATGCCCTCGCCAGCATACCAGCGTGTCATCCTCAAGCTTTCTGGAGAAGCCCTCCTTGGGCCTGAGTCCTTCGGAATTGATCCGAACGTAACCACACAGATCGCTGGAGAAATTGCCGCGGTACACCGGCTCGGCGTTGAAATGGCCGTCGTCATTGGCGGCGGAAACATTTTTCGTGGACTTGCTGCGACCGCCCGAGGAATGGACCGGGGCACTGCTGACTATATGGGCATGCTGGCAACGGTCATTAATGCTCTTGCGCTACAGGACGCTCTTGAACAAATTCAGGTGGTTACCAGGGTCGTAACCGCTGTAGAGATGCGGGCAGTCGCCGAGCCATTTATTCGGCGTCGAGCTATCCGCCATTTAGAGAAAGGGCGTGTCGTCGTCTTCGCCGCCGGTACTGGCAATCCATACTTCACAACCGACACGGCAGCTGCGCTACGTGCAATGGAAATCCGGGCCGATGTCATTCTTAAGGGCACCAAAGTCGACGGGATTTACACCGCTGATCCACTAAAGGATCCTGAAGCGACACGTTTTGATTCAATTTCTTACCTAGAGGTCCTCGAACAGGGCTTAAAGGTCATGGATGCTACCGCTATTTCCCTCTGCATGGATAATAGTCTGCCAATCGTCGTCTTTAACATCCAGCAACCCGGTAACCTAAAGCGTGCCATTATGGGCGAGTCGGTTGGATCACTAGTGAAGGGGTGACCTAGTTGCGGAAAGAGGCACGATGGATGTCAATAATCTGAAAGAGCTCTATGCTGAAGTCGATAAGCGAATGAAGGGCCTGGTCGAGCACGCCCGTCGAGAGCTCTCAGGCGTGCGCACAGGACGTGCCTCGGTCGCGATTCTTGACAGCGTACACGTTGATGCGTATGGCGCGTTAGTGCCACTCAATCAGGTTGCCAGCTTGTCCGTTCCTGAACCGATGCTTATCGCAGCACAGCCATTTGATCCCTCCTTGAGCGGTGCAATTGAAAAAGCTATCCAAGCAGCTAACCTAGGCCTCAACCCGAATAACGACGGAAAGATGATCCGAATTCCGATTCCGCCCCTAACCGATGAACGCCGTGAAGAATTGTCGAAGGTTGTCCACAAACTTGCCGAGGAAAGTCGAAACGGTGTACGCCAGGTACGGCGGGACGCAAACGACCGACTCAAGAAAATGCTCAAGAGTAAGAACATTTCTGAAGACGAAGAACGTCGCGCCTTAGAACATGTTCAAAAACTAACCAATGATCACGTGAAAAGTATTGATGATGTTCAAGAAAAGAAAGACGACGAACTCCTAAACCGGTAACACCGACGGCCGACCAAGTGTCCATGTCATATGTATCGCATCTTGAGTGCTCCGCCAATTGCGGCGCCCCTCCCCTAGACCCTCACGAGCGACATCATCTCTGTTCGTGTGGACTGCCGTTGTTAGTTCGTTACCACCTTGCCCGCGTAGCCGAGATTTGGAAGAAGTCGACTCTAGTTGACCGACCGCCAACCATGTGGCGCTACAAAGAGATGATGCCGCTTCTGGGCGATGGCGATCCGGTTACGCTGGGTGAAGGCTTCACTCCACTCTTTCACGCAAAGTCGCTAGGACGAAAACTCGGCTTAAAGGCGCTCTATATCAAAGACGAATCACTCAACCCGACCAACTCATTTAAAGCCCGCGGTCTGTCAGCTGCTGTAACGCGAGCCCGTGCGTTAAAAGCCCATACCTTGTCGGTACCATCAGCCGGAAATGCTGCTAATGCAATGGCCGCCTATGCGGCGCAAGCTGGAATCCCAGCAAAGGTCTTTATGCCAAGAGATGTCAAGCGACCATTCATTCGTGAATGCGAGCTTTATGGTGCGGACGTCACGCTAGTTGATGGACTGATCACCGACGCCGGCCGCTTAGCAGCAGAGAGAGGTGGACCACTCGGATGGTACGACGTATCTACCTTAAAAGAGCCCTATCGAATAGAGGGCAAGAAGACGATGGCCTACGAATTAGCTGAGCAGCTTGACTGGGAATGGCCAGATTGGATTATTTACCCGACCGGCGGAGGCACGGGAATGATTGGCATGTGGAAGGCAATGGACGAGCTCGAAACGATCGGTTGGGTTTCAAAGGGTCGGCGGCCACGCATGGTTACCGTACAGGCGTCTGGGTGCGCACCAATCGTCAGGGCATTTGAGAAAGGCACCGAATTCGCTGAACCGTGGACTAACGCACATACCGTTGCCGATGGCTTACGTGTACCGAAAGCCATCGGGGACTTTCTTATCCTCAGAGCCCTTCGCGAAAGCGGAGGATGCGCGATCGCCGTCTCTGATGCCGATATGGTTAGTTATATGCGTGATCTCGGCCACTACGAAGGCATCAGCGCCGCGCCTGAAGGTGGAGCCACTCTTGGAGCCCTACATAAACTAATTGGCAATAACTCCATCAAACCGGAAGACAAGGTTGTTCTGTTTAACACGGGTGGAGCGCTAAAGTACCTTGACGTTCTAGATTCCATCTGATCTCTGGCGACTCCCATTTCCCGGGGTGGTTTCTTTCCACTCAAACAGCAGGATGCAAGCGTATGCTAAAATCCCGAGCGCGCGTAGTGCCGTTGGAAGCGCACTCCTTTGAAATGGGCGGCTAGCTCAGTTGGGAGAGCGCGGCGTTCGCAACGCCGAGGTCGAGGGTTCGAGCCCCTTGCCGTCCACCATTCTGCCTTATCAGATTTTTGACTACAGTGCTACACAACGGCACCTTGACAGCACATTTCAGCGCCAGCGACAATACTCGAAATGTCAATATCACGAATCACCAAGGAAGAACTGAAAGAACGCCTCGAGGGCATCGGGTCGTCGATCCCAATCATAGTTGACGTACGACTGAAGTATCCCTACGAACACAGTACCGTCACTTTGCCCGGGGCGCTTCGTGAGCCAGATCCTTCAACCCTTCCACGCGATCGAGAAATCGTTACTTACGACTCTGATCCCGAAGAGCTAGTGGGTGCGAAGTACGCAGCTACGTTGATCCGAAAAGGATTCCAAGCCTGTGTTCTGAAAGGCGGGATCGCCGAATGGATGGCCGCCAAGTACCCAACCGATACCAAAGCTGCACCGGTACAGGCTCCCCCAAAAGCCGGCTCATTGAAGGGTTAGTAATCCTTTCTCATGGTTAAGCAGTAGTCGACCTCGTGCCAAACGCTTTTGCATTACTTACGGTTGGATTATTGCTCAGCTTCTGCTACTCCTCCCCGGCCTCACCACTTCTAG